>ERZ827423.551-NODE-551-length-45939-cov-12.340533_pt1 | contig 45939 bp, 37 predicted proteins | sample MGYA00519775_ERZ827423 | MGnify/ENA primary metagenome ERZ827423 (study PRJEB31778, sample SAMEA3449296) | human gut metagenome | biome: human gut; feature: human-associated habitat; material: faeces | place: United Kingdom | collected 2010/2012 ... | reverse complement strand
TATTGATGAAGTATTTGTGTCCGCGCGACTTTAGGCGCGGGGAAATGGAGGAAAACATGAAAAAATTACTGGCTAGCTGCGTCGCGATGGCGATGGCGCTGACACTGACCGGATGCGGATCTTCCGGTTCCGGAGACCGTGAATTTGAGGGGCAGGAGCTGCACCTGTACAACTGGGGCGAGTACATGGGGGAAAACCTGATCGCGGACTTTGAAGAGCAGACCGGCGCTAAGGTCGTGGTAGACTATTTTGATTCCAATGAGCAGATGTACATCAAGGTCGCCAACGGCGAGGCTTATGATGTGCTGGTGCCCAGCGATTATATGATCGAACGGCTGATCCAGGAAGATCTCCTGCAGCCTTTGGACAAGAGCAAGCTGAGCAACCTGGATCTGCTCAGCGAGGATGTGATGGGCCTGGAGTATGATCCGGAAAATGAATATTCCATCCCGTATTTCTGGGGAACCGTCGGCATCGTCTATGACAAGAACAAAGTCAGCGAGGAAGACCTGCAGGCGGAAGGCTACAATATCTTCCTGGATACGAAATACAAGGGTGACATCTATCTGTATGATTCAGAGCGTGACAGCTTCATGATGGCGCTGAAGGCGCTTGGCTATTCCATGAATACGAGCGATGAGAACGAGCTCAACGAGGCATATGAGTGGCTCGTGCAGTGCGTGGAGACGATGGAGCCGGAGATCGTGACCGATGAGATCATCGATAACATGGCGCAGGGACGCAAGGCGCTGGGCCTGATCTATTCCGGCGACGCGACTTATGTGATGTCAGAAAATGAAGATATGGGCTTCTATATGCCGGAGAGCGGAACGAACCTGTGGTCTGATGCGATGGTCATCCCGAAGAACGCAGAAAACCCGGAACTGGCACATGCGTTCATCGACTATGTATGCACGTATGAGGCATCCATGGACAACTCCAGCTATGTCGGCTATACTTCCCCGAATCAGGAGGTCATGGATGAGCTGGGCGGGGCCGGCGGAGACTTTGAAGGCATCAATGCCTATATTCCTCGTGCAGATAATGAAAACGATGAAGTGTTCAAATATGATGAAGCGACCCGCAAGGTCATCGCGGATCTCTTCAGCAGGGTAAAGGTTGCCGCAAGCAACGCCTGATCGAAAAAAGCCATGAATGAGCGGTCTCATTCATGGCTTTTTTGTCATGAGGTCCATGATGGCCTTGGTCCTGGAGCGGAACTCGTCAAACAGCTTTGCCATATGGATCCTGCCTTTGTCTTCGAGGTGATAATAGACGCGCATGCGCCGCTGACCGGCCTGTACCTTGTAGCTGCTGATGCAGCCCTCTGATTGCAGCTTGTAGAGCACGGGGTAAAGCGTGCCTTCCTTCACGGCGATCATATGATCGCTCTGCGCATAGATGTCTTGCACGATCTGATAACCGTAGCGGTCCTCGGATTCCAGGATCTTCAAGACGAGCATTTCCAGTCTGAAATAGTTGTTCTGTTTCGCCATGGGCATCCTCCTTCCTCGCAAGAACATCGCCGATATCTAATTTTATTATAATGCGGAAAAAAGAAAAGCTACAGTATTTTTATCGCATTTCGGCATGAATAGACAAATCAGGCGAAATGTAAAAACACGGCCTGTGGGTGACAGGCCGCGTCCTTGATCAGCGCTGCTGCGCGTATACATCGCTGCCGGCGGTATCGATGGCCACGGTAGCGGGAAAGTCTTTGACTTCGATGCGGGTGATCGCTTCTGCGCCCAGGTCTTCAAAGGCGACCGGATCTACGCGCTGCACGCATTTGCCCAGCAGTGCGCCGGCGCCGCCGATGGCGACCAGATAGAGGGCGTGATTGCGTACGCATGCTTCGCGGACCGGCGCGGTGCGGTATCCCTTGCCGATGGTGATGCCGACGCCCAGGTCATACAGGCGCGGCGCATAAGCGTCCATGCGCATGCTGGTGGTCGGGCCGGCGCTGCCATAGACATGGCCCTGGGGCGCAGGGGTGGGACCGACATAGTAGATGGTCTGATCGATGAGCGGCAGCGGGAGCGTTTCGCCCCGGTCCAGCATCTCGATGAGCCGTTTGTGCGCGGCATCACGCGCGGTATACATGACGCCGCTGAGCAGGACCATCTCTCCGGCCTTCAGGCTGTCGCGCTGCTCAGCGCTCAGCGGCAGGTTCAGTTTCTTCATCAGAGCACCTCCTTAGCGTGACGGGTCACATGGCAGGAGATGTTCACCGCACAGGGCAGCCCGGCGATATGCGTAGGGCATTGTTCGATATTGATGCGGAACACGGTCGTCTTTCCGCCCATGCCCTGCGGGCCGATGCCCAGCGCGTTGGCCTCCTGGGTCAGCTCCTCTTCCAGCGCGGCATAGCGGGGATCGGGATGGTGGATCGCTTCACGCAATACGGCTTTCTTGGCCAGCACGGCGGCATAATCAAAGGTCCCGCCGATGCCTACGCCGACCACCATCGGCGGACAGGCGTTTGGTCCGGCCTTCTGGATGGCGGAAAGCACGCATGCCTTGACGCCTTCGATCCCCTGAGCCGGCTTGAGCATCGTGATCGTGGACATGTTTTCGCTGCCGAATCCCTTTGCGCCCACGACGATCTCCACGCCATCTCCCTCGATCAGCTCGGTGTAGAGGATGGCAGGGGCATTGTTTTTCGTATTGACTCGTGCAAACAGCGGATCGCTGACCACCGACTTGCGCAGAAAGCCTTCTTCATATCCTCTGGCCACGCCGCGATCGACCGCTTCCCGCAGGCTGCCGCCGATGAAGTGGACATCCTGGCCGATCTTCATGAAGATGACGGCCATGCCGGTATCCTGACAGATGGGGATGTGCTCTTCTTTGGCGATGCGCGCATTGTCCAAGAGGAACTGCAGGGTGGATCTCGCGATCGGATGCGTCTCTTCCTCTGCCATCCGCTTCATGTCTGTCTCGATCTGAGGGGGATAGGCATAATTGATCTGCTGCACCATGCGGCATACGGCCTCTTCGATGCGGCTTACGCTGATCTCCCTCATTTTCCGGCTGCCTCTTTGACTGCCTCAGCGACAGCCTGGACGACGGCCTTGTTGAAGGCATCCGGGATGATGTAGTCTTCGCTGAGCTCGTCATCGCGCACGATGGCAGCGATCGCTCTGGCAGCGGCGATCTTCATCTCTTCGCTGATGTCGTCTGCCCTGGCGTCAAGCGCACCGCGGAAGATGCCCGGGAAGACGAGCACATTGTTGATCTGGTTAGGGAAGTCGCTGCGGCCGGTGGCCACGACGCGCGCGCCGCCCTTCTTCGCTTCTTCCGGCATGATCTCCGGGACCGGGTTGGCCATGGCGAAGACGATGGCGTCATCGTTCATGGAAGCGACCATCTCTGCGCTGACGATGCCCGGGGCGCTGACGCCGATGAACACATCGCGTCCGCGCATAGCGTCTGCCAGCGTGCCGCGCAGATGCTCGCGGTTGGTCTTTTCGGCCATCGCGGCCTGCGCAGGGTTCATCCATGTCTCTCCCTCGCACAGGATGCCTGAGCGGTCGACCATGATGATATCGCGCGCGCCGATCTCCATGAGCAGCGTGGCGATGCTGATGCCGGCGCTGCCGGCGCCGTTGATGACGAAGCGCGCGCTGCCCAGCTCTTTGTTCACCAGGCGCAAAGCGTTGAGGATGCCGGCGCTGACCACGATCGCTGTGCCATGCTGATCATCGTGGAAGACCGGGATATCGAGTTCCTGACGGAGCCGTCTTTCGATCTCGAAGCATCGCGGGGCGCTGATGTCCTCCAGGTTGATGCCGCCGAAGGTCGGCGCCAGATATTTTACCGTGCGGATGATCTCCTCGCTGTCCTGGGTGTCCAGACAGATCGGAAAAGCGTCGATGTCCGCAAATTCCTTGAACAGGATGGCCTTGCCCTCCATGACCGGCATGGCGGCCTTAGGCCCGATGTTGCCCAGGCCGAGCACCGCGCTGCCATCGCTCACCACCGCGACCAGATTGCCCTTGGACGTATAGCGGTACACCGCTTCTTCATCGGCGTGGATCTCGCGGCAAGGCTGCGCTACGCCTGGGGTGTAAGCGAGGCTGAGATCCTTCATGTTTTCCACAGTTACTTTTGATTCCACACTGATCTTGCCATGATGTTCCTCATGGAGCTTCAGTGATTCCTGATATACATCTGCCATATCAATTCCTCCCGTCATTTCCTGTCTATTATAGCATGATTGACGCTGACTTTATGCCCATAGATCAGATAAAACCGCGTGAGGGCCTGCAGATCTGCTATAATGACGGAAAAGAAAGCTGGGATGTCAATGAACATGATCAATTTTCAGATCCAGATCTTCCTGCTGGCGCTGACGGGATTCGTGCTGGGCAAGCGGAAGGTGCTGGATGCGAGGACCAGGGGCCATCTGACCGACCTCATCCTGATGGCTGCTCTGCCTTGTTCCATCATCGATTCTTTTCAGATGACGCTGTCGGCGCAGATCCTGATGTCGACGCTGAGCGTGCTGCTCATCTCCATCGCGATCCAGGGGCTGTATTGGATATGGAATCGGCTGTTTTACCGCCATGAGGGCATTGACCGGCGCATTTGCCTGAAGTATGCGACGATGGTGTCGAACGCCGGCTTTATCGGCATGCCGGTCTGCGCTGCGGTCTATGGCTCGCTCGGACTGCTGTATGCCTCGATCTTCCTGCTGCCGCAGCGGATCTTCATGTGGTCATACGGCTTGTCGATGTTCACTGCGGTCGATGGGCGGGAGGTCGTGAAGAAGGTGCTCACGCATCCATGCATCGTATCGATCTTCATCGGGATGGCGGTCATGGCACTATACACCTATGGCATCCAGCTGCCTGACGCTCTGCAGGAAACGATATCTTCGCTGGGCGCCTGCAGCACGCCGCTGAGCATGCTGCTGACAGGAGCGATCCTCAGCGAAGTGAACCTGCGCGAGCTGTTTCAGCGCCAGGTCCTGCTGTTCAGCCTGTACCGGCTGCTGATCCTGCCGCTGATCGTGCTGGCCGCGCTGATCGTGCTGCCGCTTGATCTGCTGAGCATGAAGGTATGCGTGCTGCTGACCGCGATGCCGGCAGCCAACACGACCGTCATGCTGGCAGGGAAATATGATCGTGATCCCGCCTTTGCCTCAGAGCTGGTCATGACTTCCACGCTGCTGTCTTTGTTCACCATCCCGCTGATCAGCGGCCTGCTTTCCCTGATCTGAAAAGGCTTGATGAAGCGGGTCAGACCTCGTATAATGGAACGGTGTGTTTAAGGGGATGAATAACATGGAAATTACTTTACAGATGCTCCTGATCGTCTGCCCGATGGTCTTTCTGGCCGGGTTCATCGATGCGGCTGCGGGAGGCGGGGGACTGATCTCGCTGCCGGCGTATTTCCTGGCTGGCTTGCCGGCGCATACGGCCATCGCGACCAACAAGCTGTCCAGCTCGCTGGGGACGGTGGCAGCCGCGCTGCGCTTTTACCGCAACCGGCTGATGCAGAAGGATGTGGTGATCCTGGGCATCGTCTGCGCGCTGAGCGGATCGGCGATCGGCTCTAATCTGTCATTGATGGCCAGCGAGAATCTGATCCAGCTCATCATGATCCCGCTGCTGCCCTTTGTCGCTTATTATGTGCTGCGGGGGAAGGGGCTGAAGGAACATGCTGGCGAACATGAGGTATCGCGGCGTCGCGTGCTCACCGTGACCGCGCTTTCCGCCTTTGTGGTCGGCATCTATGATGGGTTCTATGGCCCGGGGACCGGCACCTTTCTGATCCTGCTGTTCACTTCGCTGGCTCATATGGATGTGCGCATGGCTTCTGGCAATGCCAAGATGCTCAATCTCGCCAGCAATGTCATGTCGCTGACGGTGTTCCTGCTCAATGGCAAGGTGCTGTTCGCCCTGGGGATCCCGGCCGCGCTGTGCAGCATCGCCGGCAATTATCTGGGCAGCGGCGTCGTGCTGAAGAATGGGCTGCGCGCCGTACGTCCGATCATCATCATCGTGCTGGCCATCTTGTTTGTCCGCCTGATCAGCGAACTGCTGTGATCGCTCTGGAAAACGAGAGAAAAGCGCGCTAAAATGAAGAAGAGAAAAAGACTGCATCGCGGCATGCAGTCTTTTGAGAAAGGAATGGTTGTAAATGGAAAAGAGCAAGGTATATTTTACGGATATGCGGGCATTGCCGGGGACGAGCCTGCCGCAGAAGCTGCAGAAGCTGATGCGCCGCGCCGGCATCGCAGACATCGACTTTGAGCGCAAGATCACCGCGATCAAGATGCACTTTGGGGAGCCGGGCAATCTGTCTTACCTCCGCCCGAACTATGCGAAGGCCGTGGCTGATCTGGTCAAGGAGCTGGGCGGACGTCCCTTCCTCACCGACTGCAACACGCTGTATGTCGGCCGCCGCAAGGATGCGCTGGAGCATCTGAGCGCCGCGTATGAGAATGGCTTCGGGCTGTTGAGCACAGGCTGTCATGTGATCATCGGCGACGGGCTGAAGGGGACGGATGATGTGTATGTCCCTGTGCATGGCGGGGAGCTGGTGAAAGAAGCGAAGATCGGCAAGGCCGTCATGGATGCGGATGTGTTCATCAGCCTCAGCCACTTCAAGGGACATGAGATGGCCGGCTTTGGCGGAGCCATCAAGAACATCGGCATGGGCTGCGGCAGCCGGGCCGGCAAGATGGAGATGCACCGCAGCGGAAAGCCGAGCGTGGATAAGGAAAAGTGCGTCGGCTGCGGTGCCTGTGCCCGCAATTGCGCGCATGGCGCCATCCGTTTTGACGAACAGCGCCATGCCGGCATCGATCATGACCGCTGTGTCGGCTGCGGACGCTGCCTTGGCGCCTGCAACTTTGACGCGGTATACAACAGCAATGATTCCGCGGTGAAGGAGATGAACATGAAGATGGCCGAATACACGAAGGCAGTGCTGGATGGACGCCCGCATTTCCATGTTTCGCTGGCCATCGAGATCTCCCCGTATTGCGACTGCCATCCGGAAAATGATACGCCGATCCTGCCCAATATCGGCATGTTCGCCTCTTTCGATCCGGTGGCGCTGGATCAGGCATGCGCCGACGCGTGCAATGCCGCCGCGCCGCTGGCCGGCAGCCTGCTGGATGAGCATATGCACGATGCGCATTTCCATGATCACCATGATCATTTCCGCAATACGACGCCGGAGAGCGAGTGGCAGACTTGTCTTGAACATGCTGAGAAGATCGGCGTGGGCACCCGCGCATATGAGCTGATCCGGATATGAGCACGGTGTATCTGCTGTGCGGACAGGTGGCCAGCGGCAAGAGTACGTATGCCCGGACGCTGGCCGAAAGGGAAGGCGCGCTCATCCTCTCGGGTGATGAGCTGCTGCTGAAGCTGGAAGACCGCTGCCAGGGACCTGCGCACCAGCGGGAGATGGAAGAGCGGATCCAGGCCTATTTCCTGACCCTCATCCTCCAGCTGCAGAAGCTGGATTTGCCCTGCGTGCTCGATCATGGCTACTGGTACGCCGATGCCAGAGCGCAGGTGTTGCGCTTTTGCGCGGATCATCATATTCCGTGTGAAGTGATCTGGGTGCGCTGTCATGAACAGACGCGGAAGGAACGGCTGCAGGCGCGCAATGCGCGGCTGAGCGCAGAGCCGGGCCGCCATTATCTCATCGATGAGGAGATGCTGGCACGCTTCGACCGCTGGTTCGAGCCCCCGCAGGATGCGCATATCCTATGGAGCGACGCACATGACGCGGGGCGGTAAGCTGCGGCTGGCGCTCCTCGCCTGCCTCATGCTCTTTTTGCTTTCGCCCATGGCGCTGCAGGCCAGGGCCGGCGGAGGAGGAAGCAGCGGCGGGGGCGGAGGATCTTCCGGCGGATCGTCCTCTCATTCATCGGGACATGCCCGCGGCACCTCTTCTCCGCTGTCTTCGCTGGTGTCAGGCGGCGCCTTCATGCTCATGGCCGGCGCGGGCGGCATCATCTTCGCCGTGCACCTGCACCGCAAGCACAGCGCGTCCCGCGCGCTGCTGAAGCAGATCGACGATCAGGACTATCACTGGAATGAGGCCGTGCTCGATGAGCGGGTGGAGAAGACTTACTATGCCGTGCAGCGCGCATGGAGCGACAGGGATCTGGATGCGCTTCGCGCTTATCTCAGCACGCGTCTGTATGGCCGATGGCAGGTCAAGCTTGCTTTCATGGAGATGAACCATGAGCAGAACATCCTGCAGGATATCCGGCTGCTCAAGCATAAGGTCGTCGGCGTCGGCGACAGCCGGGATGACGAGCAGGATTTCTGCTGGTATTACATCAAGGGCAGGATGGTCGACTATACCATCGATACCTGCAGCAACCAGCTGATCCAGGGCAGCACGAAACCTTCTTCCTTTGAGGAATACTGGCGCTTTCAGCGTCAGTGCGGCGTCTTCGTGCTCGATGAGGTGCTGCAGAAGGATGAGATCTCGCTCGATCAGTTCACAGACTGCAGCGAGGCGCTGGAATCAGCACGGAGCAAAAAGGAATAAGCAAAGGAGCGGCAGGCACCGCTCCTTTTTGCCTGCAGAGGATCTCTGCAGGATCGATCTATGCTTTTCTGCGCTTCTTCAGGATCATGGAGAGCGCACCGGCCGCGCCCATGACGCTGATCCAGAGCCATGTGTTCTGCCGCGCTGCCGTATCCGTATCTTCGGCGTCATCCGGCTGCTGGACACGCAGTGCCGCGATGGCGTCTTGCAGCGCGCGCAGCGCGTTTTCGTAATCCTGCGCGTCGCTGTCTGGATCGGCCAGCACGGCCTTCGCATCGCGCAGCGCCTGCTGGAACGCGTTCCAGCTGTCGTCGGTATAGTGTTCGTTTCGGATGCTCTGCGCATGGCTGAGCGCTTGCTCGAGCTGTTCCTTTTCCGTCATCGTTCCCTCGATCTTCTGCAGCGCAGCGCGGGCTTCGTTGAGCCGCAGCAGAGCAGCTTCGATCTCTTGCTGAGTCGCAGAGTCATCGTTGAGGATCGACTGGGCGTGTGCGAGGGCCTCCTGGAAACGTGCCCAGCTCTGCTTGGTGTACCCCTCGTTCTTGATCTTCAGATCCTCTTCGACCTGGGCAGCGAGCGCCGCTTTGTCCGCAGCGCTGGCTGCGCTTTGCTGCTGGATGGAAAGGGAGACATGGAATGTTCCTTCCACATTAGGCACTTCCACCTCGAAGCTGGAAGAATCGCTCAGCGTGATCGGGACGCGGTAAACCTCACGTTCGTCTTTGACGTTGGTAAAGATGACATAGCCTCGGAAAGCGTCATCTTCATCGTCAACTGAGAAATAAGTGAGGGTGTTGCCATTGCGGTCTTTCAGGTCCGAAAGCGAGAGCGAGATCCGCTCATAGCCAGTGAATGTATCTGTCCAGCTGTTGTTTTCCAGCACGCCGCTGAAGCTGTCGAGGATGTCGATATCTACTTCCTGATCCTTTGCGGTGATGAGCCGGTGGAAGGAATAGAATGTATCGCCATAAAGCGAAAGGTTCATGTCGTATGATCCTTTTTCCACAGATGTAAGGGTGTTGCGGATGTAGGCGTAGTGGCTGAAGCTGCCGCCTTCTCTGCCGGAGAGGGTCAGTCCGCCTTCTGTTCCCCATGCGGCCGGCCAGTTGACACGGACGCCGGTGAGGTCGAAGCCGACATCGACCTGCTGATCGCCGCTGACTTCCACATCCAGCTGTTTGCTGATGTATTCATCATCGCCATGCAGGCAGCGGACGGTCATCTCATAATTTCCTTTTGGGACATAGATCGTTGAAGCGTACAGCGGCACGGTGTATCCGAAGATCTCTATGTCTACGCCGTTTACTTGCACGCCGGCATCTGCCGGAGTGAATTCCACTTTGTTCATGCCTTCATCGGACAGCATGATCGTATCGTATGCGATCCGCTGGCGGTTGTTGACGACATATAAGTAGAGATGGTCTTCTGTATAGATCACGAAGCACAGCTGTGAAGCATTTTCGCTCAGCTGCAGGTCGTAGTCATTGGTGAGGACGCAGTTCAGCAGTCCGCTCTCTTCGTGATAACGCGTCTGCAGGTCGCAGCTTTGCCAGTAGTCATTGGCTTCGTCGTAACAGAACATATATGCGCTGGCATAAGGCGCAGGATCTTTCAGCTGGAAGCTGTATTGCTTCATCTCGGCCGTAAGATCCATGGAGAGGTCTTCACCGGCCACATCGAATTGAAGCGTATCGCTGCGGAATGTCTCATAGCATTCGTAAGTGACATCCAGGGTGTACAGTCCGTCACTGAGATAGAGGACGCCATCGCTGTTCAGGTCCTGGTATGTGCCGATGCCGTTCACTGAGCGCACGCTGACCTCGTCCAGCGCAAAGCCTTCGTCTCCATACAAAGTGATCTTGGCGCAGTCATCCAGCGAAAAGCTGTGGTCGCTGTCATCCATCGTCCTGGTGATCATCGCATTGCCGCTGACGACCTGAATGAGATGCAGCTGCGGGTCAGCATAGGCTTCCTCGCTCCATCTGATCAGGTACTCTCCCGATCCGCTGCGGTCGTGATCCACTGCGCTGCCGTCCACCAGGATGAGCGGATCGCTCAATTCATCGCTGATCTGCAAGCGGTAATATGCCTCTTCGGCAGGCAGGACCTCTGCCGAAAACTGCTTTTCGATCGTCTTGGTCTGTGCGGCGCTGACGGCGTAAGTGACGCGGACGATGATCTGCTGCTGGCCTGCTTCGGCAAAGCGGACGGCAGACTGATAGATCCGCTCATTCAGGGTGCTGGATGTGCTGGCAGGACGAGCCTTTCCTGCGCTTTCGACTTCCACGCTGATCACATCGGACGCGTTGGCGATCCGGATCTGGCATTCCTGTTCCTGCAGGGCGAACAGTGTGCCATGCTCTGCCGACTTGATCTCAGGGACAGCGTATGTCCGGGCTTCTACGGTGAACGGCTTATCCATCCGAATGGTCTTTTCGCCATTTTGGATGGCATATGTGACGATGACGCTCAGTTCGTGTTCGCCTTGATCCAGGCTGATCCCATCGCTCCAGAACCGGCGGGTCTTTGCATAAGTGCCGCTGTGGACGCTTCCTTGCAGCGGTGTGCCGTCGACGAGGAACTGGACCGCGCTGACATCGGCATAGCTCTGGATGTCCGCGCTGAATGAGACGTTTCTGCCATTTTCGTCATCAGAGACGTTCAGCTGTGTGATCTGCGGGATCTCCCGGCTGCGGGCCTGGAGGTGACGGACCGCTTCATTGTTGGATGAAGAACGCTCTTCCACGCCGATCGTCGCATTGCGCAGGACCACGCGGATGTCGTGCTGGCGGGATCCCGGTGTCCAGTCTATGGTGTATGATGTCGAGGAAAAGGCGTTGAGCGCTTCGTTCTGCTTTTCCATGAGCAGCTTGTCTCCGTCATATACCAGAACATCGTACCAGCCGCCGCGGCTGCCGCGGTTATACACCTTGAAGGTCAGCTGGGTCTTTTCATCGATGATGGGGTCATTGCCCTTTACGATGATGTTTTCGTGATAGACCGCAAAGTCAGGCTTGGTGCGCATATCCTCCAGCTCCTGTGGATCGCCGATATAGCCGATCAGCGATTCAGGCGGATACAGGGCGGTCAGCTCGTTTTCGGTCGAGATGAAGTAATGGCCGGCATCAGTGTCATAATCCCGCACCAGCGCGTTCTGGTCTCCGACGTTCAGGCTGCTGTTGTCAATCTTGTCCATGGCCAGATCGCTGAGCCCGTCATTGTGTCCTTGTCCGGCGTGATCGCCATTCAGGTAATAGTCGTAGCTCGTATCCATGTGATGAGAGAAGTCTTCGTCTTTTTGGTCATACATGCGTCCGGTATAGTGCAGGTCCGGTTTCGTGCCGTCTGCGTAATCCGGAAGATAGAAGCTGTTGTCGATCCGGCCGCGGTTGGTGCATTGGAATCCTTCCATGTACATGTTCAGCGCGCCGGCCGGATGACTTTCGATGTAGCTTTTCCACAGGTTCAGCAGGAATGAGCCGGTGCTCAGGGCGATGGCCGTTCCGACACCGGGCAGGACTATGCCGGCCAGGCTCAGTGCGATCGTCGCGCCGGTCAGTGCGGCATATGTGTTTCTCTGTGCCTCGCTGTATGTCGGATCACAGGAGACATCGGCCAGCCCGACGATGTCGCTGCCTATGGAGTAGGCCGTGCTGAAGCTGCCGATCGTCTTGAACGTATTAGTATCATCGATGGTCTCGCCCACGGCTACATAGACATCGAAGACATAGCTTGCGGCATCGTCCTGCGGGCTGTCGCGAAGCAGACGGCGGAACGCAAACGGGTCGCTTTGCGCATCTGCTGCGATCTGCCGGTACTGCTCTTCGGTGAGATATACGCGGACATGAGCAAGGGCAGTGCCGGCGCCGTCTTCGATGAGCTCGCAGACCGGTTCAGCGTCTTCCTGTGCGCCGGTATATGGCTGTAAGGCTGTCTGTACCGAGAGATCGAGCTGTTCCTCACCGTTTTCCCCATAGGTGAAGGAGACGGCAGTGTCTGTCCTGACGGCTTCGCCGTCCACGCTTTCGCTGTGATCCAGGCTGTCGTCGACGACATTCAGGTTATAATAAGGATTTCCATCCTGTTTCAGCAGCAGATCCTTGACGGAGATCAGATGGATCTCCTTGCCTTCGGTGTCGATGTTCAATGCGAAGCGTTCGCACTGGGCACCCGATTCCACGAGGATCTCACCGCTGACGCGCGTGATCCCATCCTGCTTCATCTTGGCCAGGTCCGGGATGATCCGGAATTCTCTTCGCTCGCGGCTCTCCATGGCCAGATTGACGATGATCGGATCGGTGCGCACATAAGCGGCGGCATCTCCGCTTAGGCGGACAGTGACATCGCTCAGCGCCTCTCCTGTATTGATCAGTTCATATACAGAGATCAGCGTGGAGCTTTCGCTGCGCAGCTTCTGGCAGCTGACATCCAGCTGCGGGATGTCGCAGCGCAGATGGACGATGGCCCTGGCATCGGTCTCGGCCGTATCGGCCAGACGGGCTTCTACGGGCAGGCCATATCGCTCCTGTTCTGCATTTTGGGCAAAGATGGCCAGCTGTACTTGCTGGCTTTCGCCAGGCTCGATCAGCAGCGGTTCGCTTTGAGCGCCTCCTTTGATAAAGTTGACGGACAGATCCGCATAGGAATGATCGACGGCCATGTAATATGCGAGCGCCTGGTCGCTGATGTTGGTCACGGTCAGCATCAGGTTCTGATCATAATCCCGTTCGATCTCGTAGCTGTTTTCCACTTCGATGTGCAGATCTCCGTCATAGCCTTCTTCGGTTGCAGAGATCTGAATTGGTTCTTCCATGGACGCTTCGATCTGCATCCTCGTTTCGGCAGCGTAAATGCTGCTCGTCCCGATTGCGGCAGAAACGCCCAGAAGACCGGCGATCAAACTGATGAAAAACTTCTTCATCCTTTCACCCACTTTCTTTTCCCTTTCTGATGTTCTTTGCTATCCTCCTTTTCTGAATCAGAATGATAAAGATATTATATCATTGAAAACGCTTTCCGAAAAGGGTTCTGGATACTGTGCGGGCTACTGTGTGCCTCAACTTGCGCAGGCATCAAAAAACATCGGCCAGGCAGACCGATGTTTTTTACAATTTTTGAACAACTCTGCATCATCTTGTAAACAATGGACAAGTATGATGAGGATCAGTCGAGCTTCACGACGCTGGCCAGTCCGCCCAACGCGCTTTCTTTCAGTTCGATCGGCAGCTTGATGCCGGTCTTGTTCATGGTTTCCACGACCATGTCGAAGCTGACGCGGTTGCGGTGCACGCGGCGCAGATGGCGGGCGAGGATGGCGGCGTCGATGGCGCGCAGCGCACAGACAGCATTGCGTTCGATGCAGGGGATCATCACATAACCGCCGACCGGGTCGCAGGTCAGGCCCAGATGATGCTCGATGCCCATCTCTGCGGCGTATTCGATCTGATCCATATCCAGGCCCATCAGGTAGGCGATCATGGCCGCGCCCATGGCGCAGGCTGCGCCGATCTCGGCCTGGCAGCCGCCCTGCGCGCCGGATATGGTGGCGTTGTGCTTGATGAGGTTGCCGATCAGCCCGGCCACCTTCAGCCCTTCTACCAATGTCTCGCGCTGATATTTCAGGTCGTAATAGTAATAATACAGTAAAGCGGGGAGCAGTCCGCTGCTGCCCAGCGTCGGCGCGGTGACGCTCATGCCGCCGGACGCATTTTCCTCACAGGCGGCATAGGCATAGGCGCACAGCAGCAGCTTTTCTCGTTCGCTGCCGTGCACATCGCTCGCTTCCTGCAGCAAGGAGCGGGCGATCCGCTCCAGCTTCAGCCTGCCAGGCAGGATGCCGCTGGCATTGAGCCCGGCGTCGACCGTCTTCAGCATCTGGATCAGGATCTCGTTGAGATAGCCGCTGATGTCACTGTCGTCAAATTGGTCGACATAAGCATTCAGCCCGATGTGTTCTGCGGCGCAGAATGCCTTGATCTTATCGAGGGTGTGATGTGGATAGCAGGGGGCATGCACCGCGGCATCTTCTCCTTCGATCTCGATGACACCGCCGCCTACCGAATAGACGGTCATCGTCTCCAATAGGCCGTCCTCGGCGTCAAAGGCATGCAGCTCCAGCGTGTTGGGATGCTTCTTCATCTCATTCATGTGAAAGCAGACTTCCACGGGGCGGGGCGCCAGCGTGCGGATGATGATCTGATCGCTCAGATGCCCTTTGCCGGTCATTGCCAGCGATCCATATAGATCTGCGCGGTAATGATCGGCGTTCGGACAGCGCTTCAGCATTTCCAGACAGGCCTTTTGCGGCCCCATGGTATGTGAGCTGGAAGGGCCTGGACCGATACGGTAAAGCTCTTTCAGGGATTTCATGTCTTCACTCCTTTTTCAGCATTATCAGTTTATCGCAGATAAGTAAAAATGAACAGGAAAAAGATGCTGGAACAAGCAAAAAATGTATAAATTCGACGGTGTAAATGAAACGTTTGAACTCTTACAAAAATGACAGGAAAATTGTTGGCGAAGATGCATAAATTCATGCCATGCTATGCTATAATAGGATGGAATCAGAGTATTATGGTCAAAAACGGGGTGAAGAGATTCAACAAGGCTGAACGAGCAGGCTGAAGCAGACGACGAAAGGGGGATTAGGTTCATGGCCAGGAGAGCGTCAAAAACCGGACAGACGAGAATCAGGCGTAATCTGGAAGCGATCATGCCGCTGACGAGGCAGATCTTTTCTCTGGTAAAGTATTACGTCATCTGCGTGGCAGTGGTCCTGCTGCTGAGCAACTTCGTCGCAAAGCCGGTCGTGATCCGCGGCACCAGCATGAACCCGACCCTGGAGAACTTTGATTTTGCCCTGTCCAACCGTCTTTCCATCGTGCTGGGCGGGGAGATCGAGCGCTTTGACATCGTCGTCGTGCAAAGTGAAGAAGGAGAGATCGTCAAGCGGGTCGTCGGCATTCCAGGCGACACGATCAGCTATGTCAACGGCGTGCTGAGCGTCAACGGGACGCAGATCGAGGAGGATTACATCATCGATGATCCGAAGAAGCACCATGCGGACATGGATGTCTATGAGGTGACCCTCGGCCCGGATGAGTATTTTCTGATGGGCGATAATCGGACCGGTTCGACCGATTCGCGGTATTTCGGACCGTTTCACCGCAGCGACATCATCTCCAAGGACTTGCTTGTTCTTTTTCCGTTTAATCGTATCAGGCTGGTATAAATGATGAGGAGTGAAATGAAATGCGTAAAGTAGGGATTGACTTAGGAACAACGAACTTGCTCATCTGTGTGGACAATGAAGGGATCGTCATCGACGAACCGTCCATTCTCACCATAGATGCACAGACAAAGAAATGTATCGCCGCCGGCAAGGAAGCCAAGGAGATGCTGGGTCGCACGCCGCGCAGCATGATCTGCATCAGTCCGCTGAAGGACGGGGTCATCGCCGATTTTGAAGCGACGGAAATGCTGCTGAACTATTTCTTCAAGGAATGCAATCTGCGCGGGATGTTCCGCAAGAACATGATCCTGATCTGTCACCCGACGAATATCACTACGGTCGAGAAAAACGCGATCCGCGACTGCGCTTACCGTGCCGGCGCGAAGAAGGTCTATCTGGAAGAGGAGCCTAAGGTGGCCGCGGTAGGCGCCGGGCTGGATATCGGCAAGGCCTGCGGCAGCATGGTGCTGGATATCGGAGGTGGAACGAGCGATATCGCCGTGCTTGCGCTGGGTGACATCGTATGCTCTACATCGCTGAAGGTGGCGGGCAACCGTTTCACTCAGCTGATCATCGATTATCTGCGCAAAGAGCGCAAGCTGGCGATCGGTGAGCAGATGGCGGAAGAAGTGAAGATCCGCATCGGATCTGCGCTGCCGATGGATGAGCCGCTTACGATGGAGGTCAGCGGCCTGGCGATGGAAAGCGGACTGCCGAGCTCCATCGAGGTCAACTCCAATGAGATCGAGCTGGCGCTGCGCGCTTCCGTCGATGAGATCGTGCGCGCTGTCCGCACCGTGATGGAGATCACTCCGCCGGAGCTGGCAGCGGATATCGTCCAGCGCGGTTTGATGATGACCGGCGGCGGCGCCCTGCTCAAAAACTTTGACGCGCGTCTGCGCAATGAACTGCAGGTGCCTGTCCATGTGGCGGAAAATGCGCTGCACTGCGTGGTCGACGGCTGCAGCATCATGCTTCAGCAGCTGCGCTGATCAAAGGATGAGCATAGAGATCTTCAGCCGAGGATCTCTTTTTTTGCGCAAAAAAAGCCGATTGCTCGGCTCTTTTTCCACTGGTCAGTCGATGTGATAGACACGCCCAGCTTTGCGGGGCGGCGTCTTGCTTGGCCCTTCCTGCTGAGGATAGCCCAGCACGCAGTGTCCGATGCCCTCATAGTCTCCTTCGATGCCCAGCTCCTTCAGGATCTGCTTGCCTTCCGGCCGTTCGAATGCCTCTTTGGCGCGGTGGATCCAGCAGCTGCCCAGCCCTGACGCATGGGCGGCCAGCATCAGGTTTTCCATCGCGAGCGCACCGTCATAGAGATAGGTCGGGGCGCTTCGGTCTGCCAGCACGATCAGCACGACCGGCGCGCCGTAAAACGGATCGCCGTCCGTGCCCATGATGGATGCGTTCAGGCGGGAGAGCGCATCGCGTGTCTTGGGATCGCTCACCGCGATGATGATGACCGGCTGACGGTTCATTCCAGAGGGCGCATACAGACCGGCTTCGACGATCTGATCGATCAGCTCACGAGGGACCATGTCGCGCTGATAGGCGCGCACGCTCCTTCTCGTCTTGATCAGCTCCAGCATTTCATTCATCTTGACTCCTCCTTTTCTTCTCATTTTAGCATCGGCGCGCGTCAGGGACAAGCGCCGATGCTGACGATGAAAAAGACGCCGGCTGGCGTCTTCATCTATGATCACAGAAAGTCATCGTCATCGTCGAAATCGTCATCGAGCTCCAGGGAGTGGCGGAAAGCCTCCAGCTCCTGCTGGTCAGCCATCGCGGCCAGCGCGCCGGCGATCGTCGTCGTGTGTGCCGCATACAAATTGGCAAAGTCAAGATGGTTCTGCAGCTGCCCGCAGGAGATCTCCTCCAGATCGCCGTTGCCTTCCTTCAACAGGCAATAGAGGAATGCGCCGATGAAGGAGTCGCCGGCTCCTGTGGTATCCACCACATCGACGCGGTGCCCTTTGCTGGTGATGCATTCTCCTTTTCGGTACAGGGAAGCGCCTTCCTTGCCCTGGGTGTAGATGATGTATCTGCATCTTCCCTGCAGCAGCTGGGGCAGGGCTGCTTCGATGTCGGTGCGTCCGGTGATGAACTCAAGCTCTTCATCGGAAAGCTTGAGGATGTCGGCATAAGGCAGAAACTCGAGAACGGCGTTTCTGAGCGCTTCTTCATCATCCCACAGGGAGAAACGCAGATTAGGGTCAAAGCTGATCAGGACACCTTTTCTTGTGGCCAGATCAAGCAGTTTGCGATGAGCCTCTTTCATCGGGGAATCCATGAGCGATACGCTGCAGAAATGCACCATTCCGCACTCGTCCAGGATGTCCTCGCTGATGTTGTCCGGGCTGTATTGCAGGTCTGCGGCCGTGCGGCGGTAAAACTTGAAGTCGCGGTTGCCGTCTTCCTGCAAGGAAACGAAAGAGAGAGAGGTGTCGTGCTCCTTGGTCTGCAGGATATGTGAGGTGTCGATGCCGCTGTCTTTCAGCGACTGAATGATATAGTCGCCGAACGCATCGGCTCCCAGCTGCGTGAGCACCATGGCAGGGATGCCCAGCCGCGCTGCCGCGCCTGCCACATTGGCTGGTGCCCCTCCGGCAACACGAGTAAATCCTTCCACATCTTTCAATGCGCAGCCCTTTCGCTGCGGGATAAAGTCGATGAGCGCTTCACCGATCACGCAAAGTTTCTGTTTCATGGCGATTGCCTCCTTTTAGCTGATTTGATATGCGCGCAGGAAATGCAGGGTGATATCCCGGCATCCTTCCGCCTGTATCAGTTTAACACATCTTCGTGCGTTTGGGTAAACTCTGGTGGTAAAAACTTCGCTGCCGCCATTGAGAAACAGCTCCAGAGAGGAGGTATCCGAGAAGATCCGTAAGTCTTTGAGCGTATTCAGACGCAGGCTGCGGGAGATCCGTCCAGATCCAGCCTTTTGGATATCCAAGGTGAATGTCCCATCCTTGAAGATGATGTGCATCTCCTCGCTGAGCTGGAGGTGCAGGGAATGGCATTCCTGAAAGCGCATGTCCAGTTCATAGCATTCCTCATCGATCTGCGCCGCATTCAGCGTTTCTTCAGTGAATACGCGGGTGTTGAAGCGCAAAGCCTCTAATTCCTTCAGCGGCTGCTGGCGCAGCTGCCCGTCAATGAAGGTGAGCTCGCGCGGCAGAGTGAGCGCGTGCTGCCAGCCGTGATCCACGGTCGGATTGGTGTAATCGGCATCCGGTATGCCCATCCATCCGATCAGGATGCGCCTGCCTTGTTCATCTTCAAAAGTCTGGGGAGCGTAGAAGTCAAATCCGCGGTCCAGCTGATGGATGTGATCGATATGCAGCCCCTCTTCCAGGCTTCCGGACAATGTCATCCAGGTGACCGAATGCACATTGGCATAATCATCGCCCTGAGCTGGGACGCCCTGCGGGCAGGTGATCAGGATCTTCTGTCCGTTCAGGAAGAAGAGATCCGGACATTCCCACATGTAGCCAAGCGGTTCATCGCTCTGGATGCGAATATGCGGCTGCCAGTGATGCAGGTCACTCGAGCGAAACATCTGCACACAGCCATGATCGTGCAAGTCACGGCTTCCTTGCACCATGTAATAGATCCCGTTTTCTTTGCATAGCTTTGGATCGCGGATGTGCTGGGTCAGGTCCTTGGGATAGTCATCCATGCCCATGACCAGTTCTTTCTGGGCGAAATGCCAGCCGTCCGTGCTTTCCAGATGGATCGTGTTGGCCACGCGGCCGCTGTGGATATAATCATGGTCCTCGCGGTCAAACAGCTTGATGTTGCCGGTATAGAAATAATGGATGCGTCCATCTTCCACAAAAGCGCTGCCGGAGTAGACCCCATGGGTATCCAGATCGCTGTCAGGGAACAGGAATGGCTCCTGTTCCTCATAGCGGATGAAATCACGGGTCGTCACATGTGCCCACAGCTTCAGGTCGCCATTGGCATCAAAAGGATCATACTGATAATAGAGATGATAGAGACCGTGAAACTGACACAGGCCGTTGGGATCATTGAGCCAGCCGATGTCTGGCATCAGATGATAGTGCAGGCGGCGCGGATCGGCTGCAGCTTTTTGTTTCGGCTCGTCCTGCAGCCGTTTCCATGCGTCATAGTCTTTGCGGCAGACTGGTTCGTATTTTTTAAACATTTGTATCCTTCCTTATCGTCAGCGCGGGCTGTGCGATGTCAGCGTCAGTGCTTTCCTTGACCTCGATCTGGTATTGCGCGCTGTTGGTGATGATCATCATCGTCTGATCGCTGTATCCGGCAGCCTTGATCTTTGCGGGATCGAAGCGCATCAGCTTTGTCCCTGCGGCAACGTTTTCTCCTTCTTTCACGAATGTCTCAAAGCCATCGCCGTTCATGTTTACGGTGTCGATACCGCAGTGGATCATGATCTCCACGCCTTGCGGGGAAATGAGTCCTAAGGCATGGCCGCTGGGAAAGGTGAAAGCGACCTTGGCGTCACATGGCGCATAGATGACATTGTCCTTGGGGTCGATGCAGATGCCTTTGCCCATGCCTTCGTTGGCAAAAGCGGGATCAGCGGCGGCAGTGATGTTGCGCACGGTGCCTTTCAGCGGACAGTTCAGCGTCATCGTGAATGCCTCTGTTTCCTGCTGGGGAGCCGGTGCTTCGCTCTTCTTGGTCTTTGCGGCATCATTCTCTGCTTCGATCTTCTTCCAGAAGAAGAGGGTGACCAGGGCAGAGACAGCCATCGATAACAACAGCCCGATGGCAAACATCGGCCAGTCCTGCGGCAGGACGGAGATGAAGCCAGGAATGCCGGCTGCGCCAAGCGCCTGAGCGAGGATGTGGAAGAGCGCGCACCATGCGCTGCCTACGGCCGAACCGATCATGGCTGCGTAGAATGGGTAGCGCAGCTTCAGCGTGACACCGAACATGGCAGGTTCGGTGATACCTAGCAAGGCGCTGACACCGGCTGCGGAACAGATAGATTTCAGCTTGACATCCTTCGTCTTGAACAGCACGGTCAGGACGGCTGCGCCCTGGGCGACATTGTTCATGGAGGCAGTGATGAAGATGAAGCTTCCGCCAGTGACGGCGATGGAAGCGAGCAGCTGCGTTTCGATCGGGATGAATGAATGGTGCATGCCGGTCAGCGTGATCGGCGCATAGACGAGTCCGAACAGACCGCCGCCGATCGGGCCTAAGGTGTTATACAGCCAGGTGATGCCGTCTGCGAGCAGGTTGCCGGCACCGCGCATGATCGGGCCGACGAACAAGAAGGTGATGAAGGCGCTGATCATGATCGACAACAGCGGAGTGGTCAGGTTGTCCAGCCAGGTCGGCGTCACCTTATGCAGACGCTTTTCGATGTTGGCCAGGATCCAGGATACAGCAAGTACCGGGAGCACGGTGCCCTGATAGCCGACAGCGTTGATGGTGAGGCCGAACAAGTTCCAGGTCGGTACTTCGACGCCCGTGCCGAGGCTGTACGCGTTGAGCAGGTCTGGATGGACCATGATCATGCCCATCGCGGCGCCCAGATATGGATTGCCGCCAAAGCGTTTGGTCGCAGAGAAACCGATGAGCACCGGCAGGAAAGTGAATGGCGCATTGGCGAAGATATTGATCATCGTCGCCAGATCGCGGAACTGTGGGAACATGTCGATGATGGACTGTCCGCCTTCGAACATTGCGGCGGTGAGGACGTTGTTGATGCCCATGAGCAGACCGCCGGCGACGATGGCCGGGATGATCGGGACGAAGATGTCGGAGAACATCTTGATGAAACGCTGTACCGGGCTGCCCTTGCTTTCTTCGGCTTCATCCGGCGCGCTGTCTGCAACGGCTCCGATCTGTTTCTGGACCTCATCGCAGACGAGGTTGACGAGCCCAGATCCCAGGATGATCTGGAACTGGCTGTTGGTCATGAACGTTCCTTTGACGACGTCGATATCAGAGATGGCGTCTTCATTGCGAAGATCAGGATTCTTGAGCTGAAAACGAAGGCGGGTGGCACAATGCTGAACAGAGCGGATGTTGTCTTTTCCGCCGACCTGTTCGATGATCTTTGAAGCGATCGATGCGTAATCCATAATTACGTCTCCTCCTTATTTCCCTTTGTATGATACCGGTTCCATATCGTTTACGCTGTCATTATAAAACCGCTTACATGAACTGTCAACCCCTTTTGCGCATTTTTTGGAACCGGTACCATATTTTGGATGAAGATCCGCCGGGCTAAGGCCGGCGGATCGATACGCTTTCTCCTTTGATGAATGTGTAATTGACATATTGCGGGGTCTGCACCTTTTCGCCCCTGAGCATCTTCAAGATGGTCCTTGCGCAGCATTTGCCGCTGTACTCGCTATCAAAGCGCACCGTAGCCAATTGCGGCGTGAGCAGCTCACTGACATCATAGCCGCCGAAAGAGATGACGGAGATGTCTTCTGGGATGCGCAGGCCGCGCTCCCGAATGACTTTATAAGCGCCCAGCGCCTGACGGTCCGTGGAACAGATGAGCGCGTCGATCGTATGCTCATCCAGGATCTTGCCGACTTGCTCACAGGCATGTTCCAGCGAGAAATCGCTCAGATAGACGCAGATATCGTTGACGCCGCTTTCGTGCAGGCCGTCCATGATGCCTTTTCGGCGTACGACGCCGATCGCCTCATCCCATGTATCGACACACAGGCAGGCGACGCTGCGGTGATGACGCTCGCCGATGTAGGTGCCGACGAACTTGCCGCCATAGTAGTCATCGTTGATGATGCATACGCCTTCCTCGTAGCGCTGTGCCACGACGACGATGGGAATGTCGATCTGAGCGAGCAGACGGTGATGCGCTTCGCTGAGGTGCGTAGCGCTGAGGATGAGCCCGTCTACCTTCATCCGCCACAGCCGCTCCAGATACTGCAGCTCCAGCTCCTCCTGATGATCGGTATTGATGATCAGGGTGCTGTAGCCGGCTTCGCGCAGATGGCGGTCGATGCTCATCATCACCTTGCTGGTCACGGTCGAATCCAGGCACGGAGCGATGATGCCGATCATCTTGCTTTCCTTGGCTTTCAGGCGGGCAAAGGCATTCGGCTCATAATTATATCTGGCAATCACATCTGCGATCTTCTGCCGCGTCTCTTCCCGGACATATCCGCCGTTGAAGTAACGGGACACGGTGCTCTTGCCCACGCCGCATTTTTCGGCGATTTCTTTCATCGTGATCTTTTTGGCAACACTCATGGCAAGTTCCTCCTGCATTATTTTCTATCATAGCACAGGAAAGTGGCGCACACTGCGGTTTTTCGCACCATTTTGTGTTTTTTTCATAGATTGGTAATGCGAGGAGGATGGAATATGTGCGGCATTGCCGGTATTGTGGATTATGAGAATGAACGGCAGACCATGAGCTGGGACATCCTAAAGGCCATGCAGGACACCATGCGCCGGCGCGGGCCGGATCAAAACGGGATCTGGCATGATCGCTTTGTATCGCTGGTGCATGCGCGGCTGAGCATCATGGACCCTGAGCACGGCCTGCAGCCGATGCACATGCAGGAAGGCAGCATCGTCTATAACGGGGAGCTGTATAATGGCGGCGAGCTGAGAGCAGAGCTGAAACAGGCGGGCTACCAGTTTCAGACCAAGTGTGACACGGAGGTGGTGCTGGCCGCGTACCTGCACTGGAAAGAGCATTGTGTGGAACGCTTCAACGGCATCTTCGCCTTTGCCATCTGGGATGGCTGGCGCAAGGAATTGTTCGTTGCCAGGGATCCCATGGGGGTCAAACCGCTGTTTTACACCGAGCAGGCGGGCATGTTCCTGTTTGGCAGCGAGATCAAGACGCTGCTGGCGCATCCGCAGATCCCCGCGCAGGTGAGCCGTGAAGGGCTGATGCAGCTGATGCTGCTGGGGCCGGGGCGCATCCCGGGGGACGGTGTATTCGAGGGCATCCGGGAGATCCGCCCCGGGTGCTGCGGCTATGTGGATGTGCATGGTCTGCACAGCTGGGAATATGCGCCTCTCAAGGACCGCCGGCATGTTCAGTGCATGGAAGAGACCGTTCAGCATGTGCGCGAGCTATTGCTGGATGCGATCCACCGGCAGCTGCAGGCAGATGTGCCTGTAGGGACATTTCTCTCCGGCGGGCTGGATTCCAGCATCATCAGCGCCGTGGCAGCGCGGGAATTTGCGGCAGAAGGAAAGGTGCTCCACACCTTTTCCCTGGATTATGAAGACAATGAGAAGTATTTTCATTCCACGAAGTTTCAGCCGGATGCGGATACGGCGTATATGCAGCTCATGGCCGATCAGCTGCACAGCGAGCATCATCTGATCGTGCTGAAGCCGGAAGATGTGGCGCAGGCGCTGTATGCGGCGGTGGAAGCCCGCGATCTGCCGGGCATGGCCGATGTGGACAGCTCGCTGCTGCTGTTTTGTCAACAGATCCGCCAGCATGTCAAGGTGGCGCTTTCCGGAGAGTGCGCGGATGAGCTGTTCGGCGGATACCCCTGGTTCCGCGATCCCCAGATCAGGAGCCGCTATGGCTTCCCATGGGCGCAGACGAGCGCATACCGCAGCACGTTCATCCGCGATGAGATCCTGCAGGGACAGGATGGGGAAGACTATGTCTCGTTTTGGTATCAGAAGAGCATCGACGCCACAGACTGTGTGGAAGGCATCGATGCGGATGAGCGCCGCCTGCGGGAGATGGTGCGGCTGAACATGAAGTGGTTCATGCAGACGCTGCTGGACCGTAAGGACCGCATGAGCATGTATGCGTCCCTGGAAGTCCGTGTCCCCTTCTGTGATGTAAGACTTGCGTCTTATTTATACAGTATTCCCTGGGAAATGAAAGATTACCGGGGCTATGAAAAAGGCCTTCTGCGTGAAGCGGTGAAGGGCCTGCTTCCGGATGAAGTGCTGTGGCGCAAAAAAAGCCCGTATCCCAAGACCTGGCATCCGCGCTATCGCCAGACGGTCAGCGCCATGATGCGGGAAGTGCTCGCTGATCCCGGCGCGCCGCTGTTCGATGTGGTCAGACGGAAACGGGTGGAGGAGCTGCTCGATGAGGAGCGCAGCATCCCCTGGTATGGTCAGCTGATGACCACGCCGCAGACGATCGCTTATCTGCTGCAGCTCGATCACTGGCTGAGGCATTATCATGTCCAGATCGTCTAGCGTTCAGTACGGCTTTCCAGCAGCGGGAGCATGATCGAGAACTCGACGCGCTCTCCGCTGTCCTCACAGGAGAAGGAGCCATCATAGCGCTCCGCGATCTGCCGCAGGATGCCGAGCCCGAGGCCATGCCCCTCTCCTTTGGAGGAAGCCATGCCCTCTGTCCGGACATGGAGAGAAGCGGGCTTGTGATTGGCGACCGTGACGATCAGGCAGTCAGCCTTGACCGCGGCAGAGACGAGGATCATCCGCTTTTCGGGCGGCATGAGCAGGGAGCCTTCGATCGCGTTGTCCAGCAGGTTGGCGAAGACGGAGATGAGGTCGACAGGGCTGACGGCGATCCTTTCGGGAAGCGCCAGGGCGAAGCTCATGTGGATGCCGAACGCGTCTGCGCGGGTCTTCTTGCTGAAGATGACCGCATCGATCAAGGTGTTCTCACACAGCTCCATGCTGCACAGGCGGCTGTATTCCTCCAGCAGCTGGGAGATGACCACATTGCGCTGCATGAGGCTCAGTTCGCTGAGGGCGGGGAAGCGGTCGATCTGCTTTTCGATCTCCGCGCGGATCTCCTCCAGGCTGGCCGCTGTGGCTTCATGGCTGCGCAGATAGTTTTCCTCGACACATTGCCGGCGCCGGATGCGCCGGTTTTCCACTTTCCGCGCACGGTAGCGGTGAAAGCAGCCAAACAGCCCGCAGAGCAGAAGGCCATGCAGGATCAGGGCCATGATGCACCAGGGCAGCAGGCTTCGTTCCTTCAGCAGCATGCTGGAAAACAGCAGGGCGAAGAAGAGCAGCTGGCTCAGCAGCATCCCATATAAGCGCAGATAAGGATGTTCACCGTTCATCCTGCCCCTCCTCTCTTTCTCTGACGACGGCGATCGTCTGGATGAGGTTGATGATGTCGTGGCGCATGCGGCGCAGCTGTCTGCCATCGCGCTTGCCCATCATCCGGCTGCGCAGCCGCAAGCCATATGCCGTATACATGCGGCTGAGCTGTTCTTCCTCCTGCGCGTGCAGGAAGAGACGCTGCAACAGCGGCAGGAGCGCCATGTCCGCACACAGCGTGAGGACGACACAGCCTGCCGCCAGGGCGAAGGGGATCGTTGAAAACGGCAGTGTCATGAGAGAGAAGCTGACCAGCTGCAGATAAACCAGCAGCATCATGAGCAAGGCGGGCGCCTTGTCTTGCTGAAAGACCGTGTACAGCCGCCGTAGCCATGGCGCAGCCAGAGGCAGAGGGATCATCAGCGCGGCGCTGCACACAAACGGAAAGGGCAGGATCAGCTCCAGGTCCAGGGTCAGCGCATACAGCGCGCAGGGCAGCAGGATCTCGCTGAGCATGAGCCTGCCCTCGCGTGCCTGTAACAGGATGAAGGGCAGCGGCAGCAGCGTTAGGCATGCTGGCAGGGGAAGCAGCCTGCCCGCACACAGCAGCGCCGTATGCAGCAGCATGCGCAAGCAGGAATATCGCGAACACAGCATCCGTTCGCAGAACAGCGCCATCAGCGCGGCGCTCATGCCCATGCAGGCGATGTCGATCCAGTTGTCCATAGGCATCCTCCTCGTTATCCGTATTATACATGGAAAATGAACAAAATCTGGCAAAATCCATCAAAAATGAACAGTGAACAGGAACATGTTGCATTTCATTACATTAACTTTGCACTTCGTGTAGGAGGCCCGTGCGCGTTTGCGATGGAAATCAAGCTGTAATATAATAAAATCAGCGAAAATGAAGGGGATCACAGAATGGGGAAACGGATGGAAGACAGGGTGAACAACACGCCTGCATTGCCGGCGGGAACGCTTCTGCAAGGCAGGTATGAGATCGTCGCGGTGCTGGAGGAATTTGACCATGCGTCCTTTTACGCTGCGTTCGATCGGGAGCTTTCACAGCGCGTCTGCATCAAGACATCCCTTGGCGCAAAGCAGAGCCGTCCGAGGGCGGAATGGCTGAAGGAAGCCCGCATCCAGATGCAGCTGCACCATGAGCACATCCCGCGCTGTCTGAACTATGTTGAAGAAGAAGGCGTGCCCTTCATCGTCATGGAGGAACTGTATGAGACGCGGATGAGCGATCTGCTCGCGCGGGAGCACTTGGGCATGCAGCGGATCCACGCGATGGCGATGCAGCTGATGGACGTGCTGGATCATATCCATCAGGCAGGCTATGTGTGTCTGAATGTCTCCCCGAAGCAGATCCGGGTGAACGATCATGATGAGATCATGCTGTATGATTTCTCTTTTCTCACGCGCAGCGGGCAGCGCATCACGCATGTCCCGCAGCCGGAGCTGGCGGACCATCTGGCGCCTGAGGAATTCGCCCGCCGGAGCCATGCGCGCCGCAGCAGCGATGTGTATGCCTTGGGCGCCACGCTGTATGAGATGATCAGCGGCAAGACGCCGCTGTCCGCCCGCCGCCGTCAGCGCATCACCGAGCGCTATCACCGCGAGATCCTGGAGAAGCTGTGTGCCATCGACGACGAGGTCCCTTTGCATGTGGATCAGGCCATCCAGCGGTCGATGTCGCTGAAGCCGGATGAGCGTTTCCAGAACATGGCGGATTTCCGCAATGCCATGGAGCACGAATGCCACATCCAGGAAGAAAAGCGTCGCGCGAACCGCCGACAGTGCGTCGCGGCAGTCATGGTCATCCTCAACTGCCTGCTGATCGCCTGTCTCATCCTGGGGCTGATCCTGCATGAGAAGAGCCGCTTTCACCCATCGATGATCCAGGGCGAGCTGGAAGTCTGGCTGCCTTACCGCGATGCGCGAGAACAAGCGCTCAACGCGCAGATCTGTTCCCTGTATGAACGAAAATATCCCCAGGTAAAGCTGCAGGTGATCCAGCTTGCGCAGGAAGACTACGCGCAGGCGCTCGATGCGGCAGATCTGCCGGATGTGTTCTTCTATGCAGAGGGGATCGATGAATCGCTGCTCGCAGACCTCAGCGATCTGCAGGCGGCGATGGACCTTGACGCCTTGTTCGGCATAGAGGCCGGCGCGCATACGCTGAAGATGCCGCTGGCCTGGGATGCCCGCATCCATTATGTCAATACAGCGGCGCAAGGCGAGGCAAAGACGCTGGAAGACTTTTTGGCGGGAAAAGGCGGATCCTGGATGGGATCGCTGCTCGCGCTGCCGCAGATCAGCACGTCGCTTGCCGGCTACTGGGACATCGTTCCCACCCAGACCATCGAAGTGTCCTTTGCGGATGAGATGTGCGTGAAGCGCGGCGAGCGCAACGTGGAGAGCGCAGGCATGCTGTTCATCTACGAGATGCTGGGCGAACAGGCGCAGAGCGGCCGGTATCTGCAGCAGCAGGACCTGCTTCCGCTCAACCGGCAGATCCTCAGCGAATACGTCAGCGTATGGCCGCAGCTGTCCTACTTATTGGACGATGCACGGCAGATCGAGATCAGAGAAGGGGGAGGATGAGATGATCCGCTGCATGCAGTGTATGGAAGAATATGATGAGCGGCTGGACCGCTGTCCGCACTGCCATCAACAGCCGCAGGCGCCTGAGCCGTTTCAGCTTCCTTATGGCACGATGCTGGACGATCGCTTTCTGATCGGCGCCATGCTGGGCCATGGCGGATTCGGCATCACTTACATCGGCTGGGACACGCTGCTGGATCAGAAAGTGGCGATCAAGGAATATCTGCCGATGAACCTCGCCACCCGCATCGACGCCCAGCGCACGGTGACCGTCTATTCGGATGAGCGCCGCGCCTTGTTTGAGAAGGGGCGGGAGAACTTCGCGAAAGAAGCGCGGCGGCTGGCGATGTTCAACGCCGAAGAAAGCATCATCACGGTCTATCACAGCTTTGCGGAAAACGGCACGGCCTATTTCGTGATGGAATATGTGGAAGGAGAGACCGTGGAGGAACGCGTGCGCCGCAAAGGAAAGCTGTCCTGCGATGAGGTGAGAACGATCATGGTCCCATTGCTGGACGCGCTGGAAAAGGTGCACGAGAAAGGCATCATCCACCGAGACATCGCACCGGACAACATCTATGTGACCAAAGCAGGCAAGGTGAAGCTGCTCGATTTCGGGGCGGCCCGCAGCACGATCAGCGATTCTCTGATTTCCCAGAGCGTATCGATGATCATCAAGCGGGGATATGCGCCGGAAGAACAATATCGCGGCAATGGGGATGTCTCTGCGGCCAGCGATGTCTACAGTGTCGCGGCGACGATCTACTTCATGCTCAGCGGCACCCCGCCCAAAGATGCCATGGAGCGCACGGACAGCGAGAAGCTGGTCCCGCCCTGTGAGCTCGCGGACGGGGTCGATCATAATCTGAATCAGGCGGTGATGAACGCGCTGATCCTCGATCCGCATCAGCGCACGCAGAGCGCCAGGGCATTCCGCGACGAGATCATGAGCCGGCGGCGAGTCAGAAAGCGCCGGCAGCGAGAGAGGGAAAACGCCTTTACGATCTCCGGGCGTACCAGGATCGCGCTCTCCGTCTCCACGACCGCCGTTTTCCTGCTTGCCATCGTCCTTGCGCTGACGCTGATGAACGCCGGAAAGCTGAGCGGCTGGAGCCAGAACGTGCTGGCAGCAGAACAGACCTATGTGCCAGGCGTGCTCAGCCTCTCTGAGCGCGAAGGGAGGGAACGCATGGAGGACGCCGGATTGTCCTTGATCGTGACAGACAAGAATGATGATGCCCAGATGGCAGCCGGGCTGATCCTGAGCCAGAGCCTGCAGCCGGGATCCATCGCGGAAAAGGGCAGCGTCGTGACGGCCGTGACGAGCCGAGGGCCAAGCCGCGTGCTCATCCCGGATGTGCGCTTCATGCGCGCAGAAGACGCCCGCGCGATGCTGGAAGAAGCCGGGCTGAAGGTGAACCTGCGCGATGTGCAGGATGCGGATCATCCAGCCGGGACGATCATCGCCCAGGATAAGGTGCCGTATACTGCCGCCTTTGCGCAGGATGAGATCACCCTGAGCGTCTGTGCGGGAGAAGAAAGCGAAGGCACGCTCGATGCGCTGCCTGAGCTGGAAGGCATCATGCTGGAAGACGCCATGCAGCGCGTCAGCGAAGCCGCGCTCATCGTGGAGAGCTACGTGCCGGATGAACGCGCGGCCGGGACCATATTGCAGGCGAAGCACGAACGAGGATACGCCGTCGTGCAAGTGAGCAGCGGCCCTGCGCTCGCGGTCATCCCGGATGTGGAGCTGATGACACAGGAGCGTGCCGAAGAGACCCTGCGCGCGCTGGGCTTTGTCATCGAGGTCAAAGAGACACAGAATGAATACATCGATGAAGGCAAGGTGATCATCCAAGATCAGCCGGCTGGCACCGTCTGCGAGCAGGGAAGCACGATCATCCTCACCGTCAGCCAGACATCACTGCCGCAAGCGGCAGACGATCCGGTGGAGGCCCATGCGCAGGTACCCGAAGAGCCTGGCGAATGGACGTCGTGGACGAGCGACGATTTCCTGCTTGGAGACGCGCGCTATGAGGTCATGGAGAAGACCCAGTATGCCAGCTACGATATCCGCACAGAGCGCGCGGCAGAAGCCGATGTGCCAGCGGGCTACACGCTCATCGACACCCGTGAGAGCGGCGAATACAGCGCATGGAGCGAATGGTCGGACTATGTGGACGGCGCAGCCAAAGAAAACACCGCGCTGATCGAATACACGCCGACGGAATATCAGTACCGTTATTATAACTGGCTTTGTCCTGAGGAGACACGGACGCCAGACTGTTACTGTTATCCCTTTGCTGGTTATCGCTGTCGCACTTGCAAACAAGACTGCGACGTCTATGAGGAACGGCTGGCCTGGAACTCACCGCCGGAAAGCCATGTCCCATATTATCTGACATTGAATAATGGCAGAGGCAGCTGGGCCGTGCACTGGAACGGGGTCACGAACGACGACTGGTTCTATAATGAAGAGTCACTGATCGCCGCCCAGCGCCACCGTGAACGCACACGCAGCCCGCTGTATGATTACACTTACCGCGCCGATGTGCCTTCAGCATGGCAGGATGAGCAGATCATCGCGGACGAGCATCATGAGGTCATCACCAGGACCGTATACCGTTACCGTCTGAAATCCGAATAAAGGCAGGAAGGGGAAATGATATGTATCAGTTTGTGATCTGTGAGGATGACGCGCAGCAGCGCGATCATCTGCAGAAATTGATCAAAAAGACATACGGCGGACAGCCGGTCTTCTGTTACGACGATGTGGACACACTGCTGGAAGAGCTGCCGCATATCCCAGCGCCGCGCATCATCTTCATGGATATCGTGCTGAAGACGCGATCCGGCATCGAGGCGGCCGCAAAGATCGCCCCGGCCGATACGGCCATCATCTTCATCACCGCATATCTGGACAAGGTGGTCGATATCTTCGAAGCGCCGCACACCTATTTCATCTATAAGCCCGATCTGGAAGTGCGTCTGGCCCCGGCTGTGGAAAAGGCGATGAAGCAACTGAACGATCATCGCCGGCGGATCGTGCTGCAGATGCGCGACAAGAAGGTCGTGGCAGAGACCGCCGATATCCTTCGGCTGGAACGCACCCAGCGCACGACGGAGATCCGCTGCCGCAAGGAAAGCTACTATGTCTCTGACGACCTGGATCATCTGCTGGCCCGGCTGCCGGACAGCTTCGTGCGCTGTCATCGCAGCTATGCGGTCAATCTGGACGCCGTGAAGATCTACCGGCGCAATGAGCTGATCCTGACAGACGGCACCCTGGTGCCCATCGGCCGCAGCTATTGCGAGCATGTCCGGAAAAAATTCCAGGAACACGCCGCCCGCAACATGAGCACAGAGGGGACAGAGCTGAACAAACACGAAGAAGAGGATCCAGAAGAAAAATAGGAGATCACTTGCAGGAAGGTGGTTACAGATCAGGAGGAATCGACAACAAAAAAGCGGCAGCGAGAGCTATTTCGTCTCACTGCCGTTCTTGTCTTGTTCCTCTTCCAGCAGACGGGCATACGCCTTTGCCTGCCGGCACAGATATTCCGGGACGCCATCATAAGCCCCCGTCTCCAATAAAGCCGCCGATACGCAGATCTTGCATACGGGACGGTATGCGCAGGAACCGCACTTTTCATTGAAGCAAAGCGGCTTTGCGCCGTCAACGATCTGTTTCCAGGCCGCCTCAAAGCCATGCTCGAACACGGACACCGCAGGCTCCGGCTGCATCACGCACGGCTTCATGTGGCCTTGCCAGTTGACCGTGAAGGAGCAGTGCGCCGCCATGCAGGAGATGTTGCATGGCGAAGAGAGCGGTTCTTGGAGCTCCTTGCATTTTCGCTGGCGATACTCCTCGAAGACCTCAGGCGGATATTCGTTCTTCATCGTCTGCAGCTCTGCCCGTGCGGCATCCTCTGGAAGCAGGCGGGACTGCTCCTCGATCGGCCGCAGCCGGTCATGCAGGCCCGGCAGCATATACGTATCCATATGCACCGGCACATCCAGCGATCTGCCCAGCGCATAGATGGCTTCCATATCATGGACATTCTCTTTGACCACGCTGCCGTTGATCTTCACATCCACCCCGTGCGCGCGAAGCAGCTTGATGGCCCGCACGGTCTTTTCATAGCCCTCAAAGCGGCAGAGCTCTCGATAGGTCTTTTCGCTGGCCCCATACAGCGTGATGTTGATCCGGCGGGGACGATGCGCGCCAAAGAAGGCCGCCCACTCCTCATCGATCAGCGTGCCGTTGGTGTTGACCGTCAGGATCATGCCCAGCTCCTGCAGCTTCAGATATAATTCGCGAAAGCCCGGATACAGCAGCGGTTCGCCGCCCGTCAGCAGCATGAAGACCACGCCCGCCTTCTGCATCTCCTCTGTGATGCGCATCCAGTCCTCGAGCGGATGAAGCGAGCCCATCTGATCCATCTCCTGACGGCTCAGCCGCACATAGCACATCCGGCAGTTCATATTGCACAGCGGAAGCAGCTCGATGCTGCCATTGATGGGACGATACTGCTGCGCCGCACGCGCCATCAACATCTTCTCCAGAGAAAACTCATTCGCTTCCATAACATTCACCTCGATCAAAAAAAGGACGGAAACATTCCGCCCTGTATCATATCAGATTTTTATGAATCCGCCAATTATGAATGGTTTGGCCTGCCAGGGAAAGATGCGAACACTTTGCCTCTATGATTCCATGTTCTCCCATCATCTGCATGAGTTGTCCAATAAATGGTAGTTCCCACCTTTACATCTTCAATTGACATTAACTGTGAATAAGTACCGTCAGTATATATTTTACAAAGCAAATTTCCTAAACCATCTGTTCCTTCTTCTATCATTGCATCGGCAATATTATCGCCATTCCGATCATAAATGACTTGGTTAGAAGGGTTTCCACAGTGTGCCGAATCATGTGTGACACCATGTCCGTAATCTCCTTCCTCCTGCTCATACCAATTCGCCCAGCCTGTGTCACAAGCTACTCCCCAGCATGCCGCGATATATTCATTTGCTGCAAATGTTTCCCCTGTCATTCTCGGTGTTACATACTCTCTCATGTTCAAAACCCCTTTCTGTTTTGTTACCGTATGATATCGTATTGCATGTCTTCCATGTATTTGCCGTAATTACTGGATCTCGTTTTGCTGGGATCCGGCGGATGTTTCGTTTCGGTGCAGGAATTCCAGCATCTCGCTGTCGTTCATTTCCTGGAGGCGAATGGTCTCCTCGGGCGTGCATTCCACGCGCTCTGCGCTGACTCCCGGATAAGATTTCTTCATTGCGTCCTCCTTTCTGCTTCGGACTGTCTTTGAAGGTACACCTTCACATACACATCTTTTCCGAACCGAAAACGGTGGATCTGTGATGAAAATCACAAGAATTTCACTGTTTCTAAACACTGTTATCATACCATAATCCGCTCGTATTGTCCATCCGCAAAGGTGTACCTTTACATACACATTTTTGTCGTTTCAGACAAGAGAGCGGGAGGAATTTGGAAAAGAACCATGGCAAATGTGTGAGATTATGTAAAAGTTAGCACTGTAGTTGCTAAAGTGCTAAAAATGTGTATAATCATTGACATAAACGGGAGGTTTGCGGTATGAACAAACAGAAAAAGCCATTATACTGGTATTATCTTGTGATCCTCATTGTCTTGCTTTTGGTGAATATGATCATCGGACCGTTGTTTGCCAATAATCATATCAAAGAAGTCACATACAGCGATTTCCTTGATTCGATCGAGGAAAAGCAGATCCAGGATGTAGAAGTACATGATACGGAGATCTATTATACGGTAAAGGGGGATGAAGAAACGGTCTATCAGACCGGTGCGATGCAGGATGCTCAGCTGGTTGACCGGCTGGATGAGGCAGGCGCCAACTTCACGAAGGTGCAGACGGAAGAGATGAATTCGCTGCTCAGCTATCTCATCACGTTGTTTTTGCCATTGCTGATCTTCTGGGGACTGGGCTCGTTCCTGTTCCGCCGGATGCAGAAGAAGATGGGCAAGGATGCCATGTCGTTTGGCGGCGGCGGAGGCTTCGGCCTGGGCGGCTTAGGCAAGAGCAATGCCAAGGTCTATGTGCCGGCGCAGGGCGGCAAGACCTTCAAGGATGTTGCCGGTCAGGATGAAGCGAAGGAAGCGCTGAAGGAGATCGTGGATTTCCTGAATCATCCGGACAGATATAAGGAGATCGGCGCGCAGATGCCTAAGGGCGCTTTGCTGGTCGGTCCTCCGGGAACGGGTAAGACGCTGCTGGCCAAGGCGGTGGCCGGAGAAGCCGGCGTGCCGTTCTTCTCCATCAGCGGCAGTGAGTTCGTCGAGATGTTTGTCGGCAGAGGCGCGGCCAAGGTGCGTGACTTGTTCCAGCAGGCGCGTGAGAAGGCTCCGTGCATCGTCTTCATCGATGAGATCGATACGATCGGAAAGAAGCGTGACGGCGCTGGATTCAGCGGCAATGATGAACGTGAGCAGACGCTGAATCAGCTGCTTGCGGAAATGGATGGATTTGACGGCAGCAAGGGCGTCGTCATCCTGGCGGCGACCAACCGTCCGGAATCTCTGGATCCGGCGCTGCTTCGCCCAGGTCGTTTTGACCGCCGGATCCCGGTCGAGCTGCCGGATCTGGCTGGCAGGGAAGCGATCCTGCGCGTCCATGCCAAGAATGTGAAGTGCTCGCCTTCGGTCGACTTCAACGCCATCGCTCGTGCGAGCGCCGGTGCCAGCGGCGCCGAGCTGGCCAACATGGTCAATGAGGCCGCGCTGCTCGCGGTGAAGGACGGCCGCCGCAGCGTCGTGCAGAAAGACCTGGAGGAAGCCATCGAGACCGTGATCGCGGGCTATCAGAAGAAGGGCGCGGTCATCTCCAACAAAGAAAAGCTGATCGTCTCTTATCATGAGATCGGACATGCGCTGGTCGCTGCGCTGACCAAGGGCAGCGCGCCGGTGCATAAGATCACCATCGTTCCGCGCACCAGCGGCGCGCTGGGCTACACGATGCAGGTCGAGGAAGGCGAACAGCATCTGATGACCAAGGATGAGGCATATTCCCGCATCATGACGCTGACGGGCGGACGCTGTGCCGAGGAGCTGATCTTTGATTCGATCACCAGCGGCGCCAGCAACGATATCGAGCAGGCGACGAAGCTGGCCAGATCGATGGTCACCCGCCTGGGCATGAGCGATACGTTCGGCATGACGGCGCTGGAAACGGTGAACAATCAGTATCTGGGCGGCGACACCAGTCTCGCCTGCAGCGCGGAGACGGCGGCCAAGGTGGATGAAGAGGTCGTCAAGCTCATCCGCAAGGCGCATGACGAAGCCAAGGAACTGCTGAAGAACAACATGAGCAAGCTGCATGAGCTGGCCAAGTACCTGTATGATCATGAGACGATCACCGGGGAGGAGTTCATGGAGATCCTGCAGAAGAGCGCATAAATGATCAAAGGGCGGCATCGGCCGCCCTTTCGTGTCTGAAAAGCGCTTGCTTGTTCGCTCATCGCTGCGGATGAGGGCCAAGCGAGCGGTTGAGGATCTGGGTGAAGCTGTCATCCTGACAGTGCAGGATGATCTCGTTTTCGCTGAATGGATCCAGGAAGCGCAGGGTGTCTGCGTGCAGGCAGAGCCGGGGGATATCATCGCGGATGCCGTAGATCGGATCGCCGAGCAGCGGATGGTCGATGGAGGCCATGTGCACCCGGATCTGGTGGGTCCTGCCGCTGTTCAGCTTCAGCCTGACCAGGGAATGGTTTTCGCCATGCGCCAGACGCGTATAGGCGGTGTGTGCCGCTTTTCCCTGCGGGCTGCATTCCATATGATTGAGCGCATCTGGGGTGCGTGCGATCGGTGTGTCGATGACGCCTTGCTGCGGGCATATGCCGTGGACGAGGGCCACATATTCTTTTTGCAGTTGATGGCAGGCGCGCTGCTGGGTCAGCCTGGCTGCGGCGATCGGGTTCTTGGCGAACAGCTGGATGCCGGAGGTGTCCTTGTCCAGCCTGCCGATGGTGTGCAGGCTGCAGGCGCGTCCCTGATCGCTGAGCAGCGCGTTGAGCTGGACGCTCATCGTGTCATAGTAATGCCCATGCGTAGGGTGAAGCGTCATGCCGGAAGGCTTGCATAGGGCGATCCAGTCTGCACGTTCCGCCAGGATGTCCAGCGGGATGCGGGTGAAATCATCGGATGTCGGGATGAAGCGCCTGCCCAGATCGAGGGCGGCGCATACGGTATCGCCGGGATGAGCGAGCGCATCGGTGCGCACCTGCCTGTGATTGAGCGTGATGCCATCGGGAATGTATTTGAGGCGGCTGATCTGTCTGCGGGTCAGCCCCATTTTCTTTTCCAGCACGTCTTTGACGCGCAGCATCCCGTCTTGTTCGCTGATCTGGCAGCGCAATCGGTGTTCCATAGCATCCCTCCTGGCTCTCATTATAGCAGAAAAAGAACCGGCATGCGCCGGTTCGCTTCGGGATGGCCCCGTCTTGGGTCACTGCTCCTTGTAGTAGCAGCCTTCTTCCTGAGCCGGCGGGAAACGACGGCCCTTTTCAACGTCGATGTCTTCGCCTACGCATTTGCCATCGGCATTGTAGCGGGAATATTTCCCGGTCTTCTCACAGTTCATACCCGGACGGTATTTCTTGTTTGCCATGAATAGCACCTCCCAGTAGCTAGTATGCCTGTCAGGACCGGGCTTATTCACACTTTCTGCAGAATGCAAAAAAGCGATGATTCTGCATGGGCACTGTGGTAAAATAGGAATGATCTGGAATGGAGGAAGCAGACAATGAGAGTACTGGCAAGTGATTATGACGGGACGCTGCGGATCGAAGAGAAAGTGACGAAGGCGGATCTGGAGGCCCTGGCGCGCTGGCGCGAGGCAGGCAATCTGTTCGTGGCGGTGACCGGCCGCAGCATGGAGTCCTTTACCAGGGAGATCGCGGAAAACGGATTTGCCTGCGACTATATCATCGCCAACAACGGCGGGGTCATCTATGATGGAAAGATGAACCGGATGCAAGTAAATTATATGGATTTTGATCGGGCCATGGCGCTGATCGGCTACATCCGCACGCTGCCGTGTGCCAGCTATGTCATCAATGATGGATATTACCGCCACCGCATCGTGGTGAATGAACAAGAGGAAGACCTCAAGTATGGAAAGATGCCGCAGGAGAAGAATGAGGCGGAGCTGCTGGCGTCCGGGAAGATCGCGCAGATCGTGATCTCGCTGAACGATGACGCGCTGTCCGCCGAGATCATCGCCCATATCTACGAGGCGTTTTCTGACTGTGTCGTCGCTTATGCGAACCGCCATTGTGTCGATATCGTGCCTCGGGGGATCTCCAAGGCGAAGGGACTGGCGTTCGTGCTGGCGGATGCCGGCGTATCGGTGCAGGATGCCTTCACGATCGGGGATTCCTATAATGACCTGCCCATGATCGAGGCATATCACGGCTTCTGCATGGACAGCGCGCCTTTGGATATCCAGGAAAAAAGCCGCGGCGTCTACCACAGTGTCGGCGCGTGCATCGCGGACCTGATGAAATGAGATCAGGCTGACGCTGCAGAAAGGAGTGTCTATGTTCAGTCTTACGCTTAACGATGTCTTGAATGTGGTGCGGGCGCTTCTGGACATCGGGCTGGTGTGGGCCGTCATCTTTTTCGGCCTGCGCATCGTCCGCAACAATTCCCGAACGGTGCAGATCTTCAAGGGCATCCTGTTCATCTTCATCGTCAAGGGACTGGCGATGCTGATCGGGCTGACGACGATCAACTACATCGCTGATATGGTGCTCAGCTGGGGCGTCATCGTCATGGTGGTCATCTTTCAGCCGGAGATCCGCATGCTGCTGGAGAAGCTGGGCAAGACCAGCGTGCTGACGCGGCTGGCCGCGCTTTCCAGCAATGAGAAGGAACATCTGGTCGAAGAGCTGGTCAAGGCTTGCACGCAGATGTCCGCGTCGAAGACCGGCGCGCTGATCTCTTTGGAACAGGGGCAGGATCTCAGCGATTACATCAAGACGGGGACGAGCATGAACTCGATCGTTTCCAGCGAGCTGCTCTGTTCCATCTTTCAATATGGCACGCCGCTGCATGACGGCGCGGTGATCATCCGCGGCGTACGCATCGCCTGTGCGGCCGCATATTTCCCACCGACCACCAAGGAGCTGCCGACCAGCTACGGCGCAAGGCATCGGGCGGCGGTGGGCATCAGTGAGATCACGGATTCCATCACGATCATCGTGAGCGAGGAGACCGGGACGATCTCTATCGCGGAGGCCGGCGAGCTGAAGTCGTATACGAGCGAAGAGCTGCGTGATTACCTGATGACGCGTTATCAGATCGAGCGGCGGGAGCCCAGGCAGGAGCTGCCGCAGCCGGCGGTCGAAGAAAGCGCGGAACAAGAGCCGCGCACGGATGATCTGATCCCGACCGAAGCGGTCGTAGTGAAGTATCACAGGCGGCGCAAGTCCGGCCGCCGCCGCAGGAAAGGGGGCGAAGGCAGCGCATGAGAAGGAAAGAGTCTAAGGAGGAAGGCCGTGAGATCAAGGACAACATCGCGGAAAAATACTCCAAGGTGAGCCGGCCGATCAGCCGCTTTTCCAAGTGGATCTCGGCATGGATGGACCGCATCCTGTTCTCACAGCGTTATGGCAAGCTGGTGGCCCTGCTGCTGGCGGTGTTCGTCTATGCCATCATCAACATCGGCGACAGCGCTTCTTCGCTGTTTGAGACGAAGCAGGTCTACACCTTCAAGGCGCAGACGGTGAATGTGCTGGTCAATGAGGAGACGTATGAGGTCAGCGGCCTGCCGGAGACGGTGGATGTGCAGCTGCTGGGCGACATCAATGACCTGCAGATGGTCCGCCAGCAGAACTCGCTGAGCGTGGTGGCCGATCTGCGGCAGCTGGGCGAGGGCAGGAGCGACGTCGAGCTGGAGGTGCAGAACATCCCTTCCCGGCTGGAGGTCATCATCGAGCCGGGCACGGTGAGCGTGGAGCTCAAGAAAAAGCAGACGCAGACTTATGCGCTCGGCTATGATTTCGTCAATCAGTCCGAGATGGACGCGACATATGATCTGGGCACGCCGGAATTCGATGAAGACACCGTCACCGTGCGTGCGAGCGAGGATACGCTGAACCGCGTCTCTTATGTGAAGGCGCTGATCGATGTGAGCGGGGTGACGAGCGATTTTGAGACGGATGCGCCCTTGGCCGCATATGATGAGAACGGGGACCGGCTGGAGGTGGACATCATCCCTTCCACCATGCACGTCTCGATCAGCGTGACACAGCCGAAGAAGACCGTGCCGATCGAGGTCGTCCAGGTCGGGACGATGGAGGAAGGCCTGGCCATCTCTACCTGCACGCTCTCCGATGAGGAGATCACGCTGTATGCCAAGCAAAGCGTATTGGATCAGATCGATCACATCGAGATCTCGCTGCCGGTATCGAACATCACCAGCGATCGCACGCTGGAGATGCCGATCACGCTGCCGCAGGGCGTGACGCAGGCGAGCCTGAGCTCGGTCAGCGTCTCGGTCACGGTAGGCGAGCGGACCTCGGCGACCTTCAGTGACGTCCAGGTGCGCCTGATCAATCAGGAGGCAGAGATCGACGGCATGCCGATCACGCTGGATCCGCGGACGGTGAGCGTCACCGTGAGCGGCAGCGAGGAGATGTTGCAAAATATCACGAAAGAAGATATCATGGTGACAGCTGATCTGAAAGGGATCACCGCGGCGGGCGAACGGCAGCTGACGCTGAGCGTGAGCGGGCCGAACCGCCTGGTGGAATATCAGCTGGAAACATCCGAGATCACGGTCACCGTGAGCGGTTGATGAAAGGATGAATGAAATGGGAAAATACTTCGGGACGGACGGTGCGCGCGGACGCGTGAATGAGACGCTGACGCTGGACATGGCAGTGCGCATCGGCCGTTATCTGGGATGGCATTACGGCAAGGAAAAACGCGCCCGTATCGTCATCGGAAAAGATACCCGCCTTTCCGGCGACATGTTCGAAATGGGACTGGCTGCCGGCGCGACTTCGACGGGCGCAGATGTATACCTGCTTGGCGTCTGTCCGACACCGAGCGTGTCTTTCCTGGTGCGTAGCGAATCATTTGACTGCGGCATCATGGTCAGCGCGTCGCATAATCCGTATCATGACAACGGCATCAAGCTCTTCAACAGCGAAGGCTGCAAGATGAATCCAGAGATCGAAGCAGAGATCGAGAGCTATATCGATGGAGAGATCGACGTGCCTTCTGCGCTGAATGATCATGTGGGCCGCGTGGTCAGCTGGAGCGAGGGGCTGAAGATCTATGAGGAATGGCTCATGGGCATCGTGGACGTGGACCTGAACGGGATGCGGATCGCTCTCGATCTGGCCAACGGCAGCGCGACGGCGACCGCTGCGCAGACCCTGCGGGCGATGGGTGCACAGGTGGATGTCATCCACGGCGAGCCAAATGGCGTGAACATCAATACAGACTGCGGATCCACTCATCCGGAAAGCCTGCAGCGCATGGTGCGCGAGGGCGGCTATGACGTCGGCTTTGCCTTTGACGGAGACGCGGACAGGCTGATCGCCGTCGATGAGGAAGGCAGTCTGTTCAACGGCGACTATATCCTTTATGCCTGCGGGCGGTATATGAAGAAGAAGCGGCGGCTGGCACACAATATGGTGGTGACCACTGTCATGGCCAACCTGGGCCTGTATCACGCCTTGCGCGATCTGCAGATCGACTATGCGCAGACGGCGGTCGGAGACAAATATGTCTTTGAGTGCATGCAGAGCAACGGCTACAGCGTCGGCGGAGAACAAAGCGGCCACATCATCTTCCTGGAGCATGCGGTGACCGGAGACGGTCTGTTGACAGCGCTGAAGCTGCTGGAGATCATGTGCGATGAGCACAAGTCGCTGAAGGAGCTGGGCAGCGAGCTGTTCATCTATCCGCAGCTGCTCGTCAATGTCGAGGTCCAGGACAAGAACCGGACGATGGCGGACGAAGGGCTGAAGGCGAAGATCGCCGAAGTGGAGGCGCAGCTCGGCGATGAGGGGCGCATCCTCGTGCGGCCAAGCGGGACCGAGCCGCTGGTGCGCGTGATGGCGGAGGCCCGCAGCGATGAGCTGTGCCATGACTATGTGTATCAGATCATCGATTTCATCCGGGACAATCAGCTGTGAACAAAGGGGGATCATGCCGCGCATGGTCCTTTTTTTCATCACATCATTTGCGGTGAAGAAACATAAAATAACACTGATTTTTCTCTGACTTTTTGCTACAATAGAAACGAAGTCTGACATGATACAGCAAGAAGGAAATTCAGGTGATGACGATGAAAAAAGTAATCTGTGTTGTAGAAGATGAGAAGGCGATCAACGATTTGGTCGCACAGTATCTGAAGAAAGAAGGATATGAGGTAAGATCCTATTATACGTATGAAGAGGCGATCGCGCATGTGCAGGACGACGATGTGCATCTGTGGATCCTCGATATCATGCTGGATGATAAGAGCGGATTCGATCTGATCGAGGAGATCCGCCTGCAGGGAAGGGATATCCCTGTCATTTTCATGTCTGCCAGAGACAAGGAATTCGACCGCATCATCGGTCTGGAAAAGGGAAGCGACGACTATATCACGAAGCCCTTTTCTCCCAAGGAGCTCGTGCTGCGCGTGAACAACGTGATCAAGCGCGTCTATAAGAATGACAACAACCGCATTCAGATCGACGGCTATGAGCTGGATGAGGAACAGCGCAAGGTGTTCGCGGGCAGCGATGAGATCGATCTGACGACCAAGGAATTCGATCTGCTCATGATGTTCATCAAGAACAAGGGCATTGCCTTTTCGCGGGACAAGATCCTGGAAAACGTATGGGAAGAAAATTACTACGGCAGCGACCGTGTGGTGGATGACACGCTGCGCCGCCTGCGCAAGAAGCTGCCTAATCTCAACATCCATACGATCTACGGCTATGGCTATCGTCTGGGCTAGGCCATGAAGCGGTTTTCTGAATTTATCAAGCAGCTTTCGCTGTCACAGCAGCTGGCAGCGATCATCTTTTTTCTGATCTCGTTTTTTACGGCATTCTTCTTCATCTATCTGACCGGAAGCGTGGAAAATGTCATCCGGGAACAGATGTACACGACGCTGGATACTTCTCAGGATATGATCGTCGGCCTGTACAGCGGGCAGGACAGCAGCAACTTCACGCAGAGCCAGCTGCGCCGGGCGCTCACCAATTCCCAGATGCACCTCATCGTCGACATGGAAGAGGTCATTGCCGGGAGGGAGCCTCAGCTCCATTATATGAGCAGCGAGACCGATGCTGCATTGGTCAGGGAGGAGCTCAGCGAAAACAGCATGCTGGTGGAGAAGATGATCTCACAGGGCGTGACGATCTATCAGAACGGACTGACCAGCGCCACCCATGGTCATATGAAGATCAATGGACAAGAGTATTGTTACAGCGTGCGGCTGATGAACGACGGTTCGAGCAATGTCCTCATGTCGTATATGGATGAGGAGTATGCCCAGGGGGCCAAGGACATGATGATCAACAGCATCCTCTACATCACGGTGATGGCGTTCTGCTTCATCTTCCTGATCCTGATGCTGTGGGTGATCACGCTCATCCATCCGCTCAACCAGATCCGCAATTACATCGAGAAGATCAAGGCGGGCAAGGAAGCGACGCTGAAGCTCAATCGCAAGGATGAGATCGGCGAGCTGGCAGACGCGCTGGTGAGCATGCGCGAAGAACTGCAGAAGCAGGAGAAGACCAAAGAGGAGATGATCCATAACATCTCTCATGACCTGAAGACGCCGATCGCGACGATCAAATCTTATGGCGAAAGCATCAAGGACGGCATCTATCCGTATGAGACGCTGGAGAAGAGCGTGGACGTCATCATCGAAAACGCGGACCGTCTGGAGGCCAAGGTGCACAGCCTGCTTTATATGAACCGGGTGGAATATCTCATCTCGCAGGATAACAACGGCGCGGTCACGAATATGAAGGATGTCGTGGAGAAGGTGCTGCTCAACATCGCGGTCATCAAGCCGGACATCCGCATCGAGACCGAGCTGGAGGAGATCACCTTCGAGGGCCTGGAAGAAAGCTGGCGCGTGGTGGTGGAAAACATCCTGGAAAACGCGCAGCGCTATGCGCAGTCTGTCATCACCATCCATCTGAATGAGCAGGAGGGACTGACGATCGCCAATGATGGGCCGAGCATGGATGAGAGCCGCATCGAGACGCTGTTCAAGCCGTTTGAGAAAGGCGAGGGCGGACGCTTCGGCCTGGGCCTGTCCATCGTGGCCAAGGTCGTCCGGGCCAACCATTATGAAGTGCGCGGGGAAAATACCGCAGACGGCGTGATCTTCCGCATCTATCGCGATCAGCCCAAGAAAGCGAAACAAAAAACAGAGCGGCGCAGCAGACAGCGCGGCGCTAAAAATAACAACGAAGCTTGAACAAACCGGGAGCGTTATGCCTGACTGTGATCAGGAGACGCTCCTTTTCTGATGCGTCGGGCAGCGTGTCAAAAAAGGCGAAAATACCCTTTGTAAAAATATGCCGTGAAATCATAAAAATACACAAGTAACACCTATAAATAAAGGAGTTGTTGATACACATCGTTATAGTAAATAAATAATAGAAAATTTCTACTTTTTTTGTAGGATAATGTGTGAAAGGGCTTTCTCCTTGTGCTACAATGTATATAGCGGAAAACAGTTGGAAAGCTGCAGCTGTTTCCAAAGAAGAGACCCTATAAAATGTTCGGGCGCCAGACAATGAGAAGCAGTGAGTAACGATCATGTAAAATTCATTCAGTTTTCAGAATGATGCCGGTGCCCGCAAAAAGGGGTGAAGGAGGAATGCGGGGAAACTACGATCAAGATGATATTTGGGAAAAGAAAAAAATAAAGACCAAGGAGAAAGGAGAAAAGGATGTTTAAGAAGCTTGTATCGATCGGACTTAGTTTGATGATGATGCTTGGAGTGACAGGTTACGCACCAGTGAGCGTGCAGGCCGCTGACGATGGACATCTGGGAAGCGTGACGTCAGTAGAAGTCGACGCGGACGATAAGAACATCGTGTGGGTGACCTTCGATAACGGATATCAGGGAAAGATCACTTTCCTCGATAACGATATCTTCCGTTACAATGTCGATCCGAGCGGACGGTTCAATGAATACGCACAGGTGTACAACGGTTATCCGAATACCGCAAAGATCCAGCAGTATCCGGATTCATCCGATGCTTACTCACATCCTGAGGCAAGTGTTCAACAGAACGGAAACAGTTATGAAATCAAAGCGGGCAATGTGACCATCAGCTTTGATGAAGCTGCCAGGATGAGCATCAAGGCAGGAGATAAAACAGTCATGGAGGAAAAGGAATCACTGGATTTCCAGGGATCACGCACCGTGCAGACGCTGGTCAAGCACGACGCGACCAATTATAATTCCTCACTGCCTGAGAACTATTTTGGCGGCGGAACGCAGAACGGACGCTTCGTGCACACCGGCAATGTGATCAACATCAGTAATGAAAGCAACTGGGTGGATGGCGGTGTCGCATCACCGAGCCCGTTCTATTATACGACCAACGGTTATGGTGTATTGCGCAATACGTACATGGATGGAAGCTATGACTTCGGATCCACGGATGCCAGCACCGTGACGGCAAGACACAATGAGAATGAGTTTGACGCGTATTATTTCGTGTCAGATGCGGACAATGGAAGCAGCGTATCTCAGGATCTGCTGCAGGGATACTTCAAGGTAACCGGAAATCCTGCGCTGCTGCCGATGTATGGATTCTATCTTGGCCATCTGAACGCGTATAACCGTGACGCATGGTCTGATTCCAGCGCTGACGGCGGAACAAAATGGGAAATCAAAGGCAATGGCGCTTATGATGAACCAGGCGATGTGACATATGAGAACGGCGGAACCGGTTATGTCATCCAGGCCAATCAACAGGCTGAGACACTGAACGGCTATGGCCCGAGCGTTTCGACCGACAATGTGCCGGATGGCGTGACATATTCCTATAAATATTCCGCACGCGCGGTATTGGATGAATATAAGAACTATGACATTCCGTTTGGCTTCTTCCTGCCGAACGATGGTTATGGCGCAGGCTATGGTCAGAATGGCTTCAATATGACCGGCGGCGTGAATGCGGATGGCACCAGCAGCGAAGCGCGTCTGGCAGCGGTAGCGGCCAACGTCGCCAACCTGAAAGATTTCGCAGACTATGCCAAGGCAAATGGTGTGGCTACCGGTCTGTGGACACAGAGCAACCTGACACCGGATTCCAACAATAACACGTATTGGCATGTCCTGCGTGATTTCAGCGCTGAAGTGGGTGCCGGCGTGACGACGCTGAAGACCGATGTCGCCTGGGTAGGCTATGGTTATTCCTTCCAGCTGAGCGGCGTGAAGCAGGCTTATGACATCATCACGACGATAGCGTATGAGGATGGCCGAAACAACACCCGTCCGAACATCATCTCACTGGATGGCTG
>ERZ827423.545-NODE-545-length-46215-cov-6.596664_pt1 | contig 46215 bp, 63 predicted proteins | sample MGYA00519775_ERZ827423 | MGnify/ENA primary metagenome ERZ827423 (study PRJEB31778, sample SAMEA3449296) | human gut metagenome | biome: human gut; feature: human-associated habitat; material: faeces | place: United Kingdom | collected 2010/2012 ... | reverse complement strand
ACTGCCGCTTTGCCAGAAGAAACTCTGCATCCGCAGTCCGGCTGTCACACGCATAGCCGGTAATGAGCCTGCCGTTATCTGTTTTCTTTGGATTGGCCACATAGTCGATGATGTCACTGATCGCCCGACTCTCTGTGCGGCCTTTGCCGACATGAAGCGGCATGATTCTTGTAGTTGCCATAATAGAAGGCCCTCCTCTCATAAATATTTTTGTTTTCGCTGAACTCTTTGCTTCTATCGTTGCAATAACTTTCTCCGCTGGGTATAATAAAAAAGAACTTTCTACAACCTCAAAGGAGGGATTTCTATGATAGAACAGCTCATTGCTGAAGCAACAGAATGTGATTTCAAAGTTGCTCTCGAAACAAAAAAGCCAAAAAGCTGGTTAAAAAGTGTCAGTGCCTTTTCCAATGGAATCGGCGGCACTCTGTTTTTCGGAGTCTCTGATGACCGGGAGCCTATCGGCTTGTCCGATGTTCAAAAGGATGCTGAAGCGATCAGCCGCTTAATCAAAGAACGAATCACACCATTACCTCAGTTTATCTTAAAACCATTACAGGAAGATGGTAAAAATCTATTAGCTCTGGAGGTTTCTCCCGGCCGCAGCACCCCATATTATTACAAGGCAGACGGCGTGATGGAAGCATATATCCGTGTTGGAAATGAAAGCGTAATTGCCCCGGATTACATTGTGAATGAACTGATCTTAAAGGGAACCAATCAGTCCTTTGATACCCTAACAACAGATGCGGTAAAAAAGGATTACAGCTTTACACTTCTGGAAGCAACCTATCTGGAACGGACTGGTCTCCGCTTTGAGCCATCCGATTATGTCTCCTTCGGTTTGGCTGACAAAAATGGGGTCTTGACCAATGCCGGAAAGCTCATGACCGATCAGCACACGGTTTATAACTCTCGTATGTTCTGTACCCGGTGGAATGGCTTGGAAAAAGGCTCTATCTTTGATGATGCATTGGACGATAAAGAATACGAAGGGAATCTGATTTATCTACTGAAAAGCGGCAGTGAATTTATTCGCAATAATTCCAAAGTCCGTTTTGTCAAAGAGGCACAGTATCGTGTAGACAAGCCGGATTATGCTGAACGAGCTGTGACAGAGGCTCTTGTTAATGCGCTTATCCATCGTGATTATATTGTGCTTGGCAGCGAAATCCATATTGATATGTTTGATGATCGGGTGGAAATCACATCTCCGGGCGGTATGTTTGGCGGCGGCTCAATTCAGGAATACGATATTTACAGTATCCGTTCCATGCGACGAAACCCTGTGATTGCTGACCTGTTCCACCGCATGAAGTACATGGAACGCCGTGGAAGTGGCCTACGCAAAATCGTCAGTGAAACCGAAAAGCTACCTGGATATACAGCGGCATATAAGCCTGAATTTACCTCAACAGCAACAGATTTCAGAGTTATTTTGAAAAATGTGAATTACCATCTTAGTCAGAAAGACTTAGTCAGTGACCAAGATTGTGACCAAGTTAGTGATCAAGATAAATCACAGGACATCCTACACGCAGTCTTGGATTTTTGTATAACAGAAAAAAGCAAACAAGAAATTTGCTCGTTTATTGGTTATCGAAATCTCACTTATTTTACAAGAAAATATTTGAATCCTCTACTGGCAAGTGGCCAGCTTAAAATGACTATTCCAGATAAGCCAAACAGTCGAAAACAAAAATATATTACTGTTGCATAATGTGTAGCTTTTCATAACCAACACCGCCTTTCTGGTTGGCGATGGCGATGATTTGTGTGTTCATTGACTTCACCTCATTTCTGATTATTGCTGGTGCTTCTGGACGAGATAGCAATCTCGTTATCGCGGTATTCGCCGAATAGATATGCAAGCATATCTGCCCGGCTCATTACTCGCGTAAATAGAAAAAGCCGCCACTTCAAAATCATAAAGTGACGGCCCTTTCTAATGCCGGAATCTCTGAAACAAAAAAGCACCCAGTTATTTGTTACTGAGTGCCTGCATTAGAATCGTATTTAATTGTTCAGATTTGGTCAGATTATGCCAAACCCTCCAGCGAAAAATCTCCCATTCGCCTTGCGTCCCTCGAAAACCTCCGGTTTTTCTCGGTCACGGGCTTCGCCCCATGACATTAAATATAAAAAGCTCCGCTCCATGCAAGCATGGGCAGAGCTTTTTATATTTAATGTCGCACGGCTCATGGCCATCGCATAGATTATCTCTTGCATAACTTACAAGCCCTAAAATAGCGTGTTTGCGGGTCTTTTGTTTCTTACGGGTTAATTACTTATACTGTCGGGTGCTTCTTCGTGCTGTTTCTCCACGTAGTTGCTAAACGCTTCCTGCGCGCAAAATGCTACTGCTGCGTCCGCGTCCGCTCCGTACCTTAAGCACTCGTCCCCGGTACAATTTCCGCAGCGTCTACAGTCCAGTTCTATATATGCCTTCATGTTCCGCCTTTTCCTTCCTGGTACCCTTTTACTACGCCTATGGCTTCCGCGATTTTCCCAGGCGCCAGCATTTCATTACAGGCCTTGCGCTGTTCCTTCTGCCCCAGGTCTTTGTTATACGCCGGGCAGTTCTCGCAGCCTACTGGTACCTGTTCACTGCATATTAACAGGGCGGCCAGGCGTTCCGCAGCTTCTTTATATTCCATACGCCTGCACCTACTTAATAACCAGCTTCCAGCCAGCCCGTATAAAGTTTGGCGTAATCTTCGGGTACTGCGCCTTATTGTCCTGTACGATTTTATCCACACTTGTGGCGTATTTCTTTGCAATTTCCCCCAGCGTATCTCCCGACTTAACCACATATTCACAAGCCGCAGCCATTCTATACAATACTTCGCCGCTGTCGTTGAATACTGCATAACCAGCAGGACAGTTGTTTACGGCATTGTCGTATACCTTATACGCTCCTAACTGGCTTGCTGCGTCTTCCCAGCTTTTACGTACCCGGTACCACTTCGTCGTTGTCGTATCTTCTTTCTTGTTGGAATAAATAACGGCGCCATTATCCCCGTAGACTGTGTAGCCTTCCTGGCAGTTCTTTATAGCATTGTCCTTTACCTTGTATGCGCCTATCTGACTGGCTGCGTCTTCCCAGGATTTCCGCACCCTGTACCAGGTCGCTGCTGCTTCCGGCTGCTTTTCCGGTTCCTGGCTGCCTGCTGCCTGGCTCTTTTCCATGCCGTAATACTTTGCCAGGGCTGCCGCTTCCGCTGCTGCCATAGCCTGTAAATTGCTTTCCTTAAGCAGCCACGCCGCTGCCTTCGCGTTGGTATGAAAAGAATGTTCCAGGATAATGCCTGGCACTCTTACCAGCTTTGCGCCGTGAAGGACGCCGTAGTATTCGTCGTCTTTAATGCCGTTTCCGTCCCTGTCGTTTATGCTTAACTTTGTGTATGTACGTGCTGCCTGGCTGGTACCCATAACCGAAGCTACCACCTGGGCTAAAATCTCGCCCACGGCCTTGCTTTCTTCGTCAATGCTTACCTTGTCGTCGTTTACCATTGTAATGGCTACCGGATAGTCTACGGAATTATTAACCCCGCTGCCTACCGCGTTGCTGTGGATACTGATAAATAAATTATAGCCTTTGGCCGTTTTCCCCCGGTTTGTTAATCCCAGGTCTTTGGCTTTGTCTTTCCTGGTTGTCCCTACAGTAAAGCCGTAGGCTTCTAATGCTGCCTTAAGCATATTTACAAACTTAAACGTAAAGTCGCTTTCATAGTATGCCGGAACCGCCGGGCTTCTGTTGTACTTTCCGTAGTGGCCTGCGTCCAGCATAATTTTAATTTCTTTCATGGTTTCGCCCTCACTTTCTACATTGTCGTACTTGGTTAAATTGTACTTATCTACCCTTAACATCAGCTTTTCTACATAATCCTTGGACGTAGCATACCCGCCCTGCTTTATAATTGTTAGTGCTGTCCTTGCGTCCTTTTCCCCTTTGATACCCGCATAACGCAGGTTGCCGTTGCCGTCCCTGGCGCCCGTTAAATATGCGCTGTGGTCGGCTACTGACAGCGCTATATCCTGGTATTTTCGGAATGATGCCACTACTGTATAGTAGCTGCCGTCTTCTCGCTGTTCTGCGGTTTCCTTCTCGTATACTTCCCCGTTCCAGGTACTACCCGGCCAGGTATTGCCGCTTAACTCTGTTTTCATACCGAAGATATTATTAGCATTTACGGCCAGTTCCGAAGTAATCCAGCCGCTTTCTAATATTGCTTGCGCCAGGGTTACGGAAGCCAGCACGCCGCTTTTTTTCATGTCCGCCACGGCCAGCGGTACCATAAGGTCTAAAAACTCCTGTACTGTCATGCTTTGCCTTCCCTTCTACGTAGAAAAAGCCCCACGGTTTCCCGCGGGGCTTCGTCTTACTGTTCTATTTTGATTTCCGACGCATTGGCGGCCAATGCGTCCGCCGTTTCTTTCGCCATGTTTCCTACTACCTTGCCTTCTGCACTGAATACCTTTACCGTACCGTCCTGGTTTTCTTCTAATGCCCCTTCCGGTATGTTGTCGGTTGTCACGGCAATAATTTTCTGTTGTTCTTCCCTGGTGTCCTGTTCCTCTGTGTCCGGTAATTCCTCTGTATATTTTCCCAGGAACTTGCGTACAGCTTCCCATAGCTTTTTAACCGGAAGTCCGCATAATGTCATATTTTTAAGGATAGATACTACCTCATAGTACAAATAAAGCAACCCGAAGAACTCCGCCAGGCCAATGGTGCTAATGCTCTGTGGAAAATACGCCCTTGCTTCTTTCGGTATAAATCCAATTAAGTTAATATGTACCAGTCTGTCGATAACTGCCAGGAATACCAGGGATACCAGCATAGAAATTTTACGGATTGCGCCGTCAATGCCTGCGCTGCTGTTAAATTTGTGCTGCTTAAGTGCCCTTCCGGCTCCAAAAAGGGTATCCATTACAACGGCAATTACTACCAGTTGAATAATTGTATTGTGTGCTAATGCGTCTACTAAAGTTTTAAATGCGTCCATGTTCTTTTTTCTCCCTTCTACTCTGCGGTATCTTCCGCAATTACTAAAGGTTCGCCGTTTTCGTCGTAACCTTGTTTCTTAAGTGCTTCTTTTACTTTTGTTTTGTACCCTGTAGGTACCTGGTCGTATGCAATGTCGTGGCTAATAATCAACAGCACGCAAGTAGGCACCATTTTGCTTTTAGGTACCGTGTTAATGTCCCTGCCTCTTCTAACCAGTTCTGCGTATACATATTCCATACTTTTATACCGTTCCTTCCTGGGTTTCGTATATTGCCGCTAACCCTTCTAAAATTGCCAGGTTAGTGCTTTCCTGGCTGGCCTGCTGTTCCGCTACACTTTCGTAAATGTCTGCTAATGCAGCCTGCAAAATACTGTTCTGTTCCTGCAATGCCTGTATGGCTGGCGTTTCTACCTGTGCTACCAGGTCTTCGTATTCTGCATATTCCGCCATGGTTAAGGCTGCTTCTTCGTACTGCCAGGCGTATGCGCTGCTTCCGTCCGGCTGGGTAATCAATACCCTTTTAACATTCTTGCGAATGTATACCGTTGTCGGGCTGCTGGTCGTGTCCGTTAATGCGGGCTTCTTTTCCTGGTTTCCTACTACTTCCTTCCAAACGATTTTTAACATTTGCTGCCGCTCCTTCCTTTGTTTTTTTACTTACTATCTGCTTCATTTGCTTTACGTTTATATATGGCTTTAATCTCTGTTCGTACATTTTGTATGCGCTGCTGTTTTTAATCCAGCCCATATACGATAACATAGCCGCAGCGTCGTAATAGGTCGGCCGTGGTTTCCTGCCTATGCGCTTTGCCTTCCTGCATATCCGCAGCATAAGACTTTTACGTAGCGTTGTTCTGTCGCGCCAAAATCTAAAGCCCATAAAGTCCAGCGCCCTGCCTTTATGTTCCCCGGCCTTCGTGATGTAGTCCAGCCGGAATACTTGGTAATTTCCCTTCATTTGTAGCCTTAAATTGTTTTCCAGGTATGCGGCTATGGCTGCGCGCGCCTTGTGCAATTCCTTTTTATTCCGGCCGAATATTACCATATCGTCCAGGTACCGCACGTAATATTTTACGTGTAGCTGTTCTTTTATGTAATGGTCTAACCCTTCCAGGAAGAAATTAGCAAACCATTGCGACGTATAATACCCCAATGGTATGCCTGTTTCGCAGCTATCTATAATTTCGTCTAGCAGCCATAGCATACGCCTGTCTGTAATCTTGTGCCGTAGCAGCCGTTTCAATACCTCATGGTCTACGCTGTCGAAGTAATGGCGTATATCCATTTGACAGCAGTATTTTGTATTCTTGTTGTCGTCCCGTATCCAGCGTTCTATATAGCGCTTCCCGTAATGTATGCCCCTGTCCGGCACGCTGCCGCAGCAAAATTCGTACATACTACGGGTAAATACTTCATAGCACGCCTTAACTACGATATGGTGTATTACCTGGTCGAAAAATCTAATCTTTCGTATTTCCCTTTTCTTCGGCCTGGTGCCTTCGTTTATAATGGTTGCCCGTGGTATGTGCGCCCTGTATGTCATATATAACAAGATACTGTAAAACACTTCTACGTAGTGGTCTATCTTCTCCAATACCCGGCGTACGTCTACGCGGTCTTTCTTCCCCTTCGCGGCTTCTAAAATCATTTTCTTTATAAAGTCGCGATCTAAGCACGTTTCATACAAATTACTGTATGTTTTCATCTTTCTTATTACCTAAAGGACTTTCCCAGGTTGCCGGTACTAGCCCCTTCCTTTGTCGGTCTTATTTCTACCGTGTGGTACCGAAAATACGGGGCATTATCTGTAAAAGAATAATAAGAATGGCAGGCGCCAATGTTCGTGTTCGTATTCGAAGCGGCATTGTTCAAATTCAAGCAGGACGCGCCGCATAACGCGGCATTGTTCCAGTTGCCACCGACAAGCGCCAAGGCGCCCCGTAAGTCCGTATAATTTAAGCCAGGCAGCTTTTACACTACCTGGCTTTTGTTTTTTTCTATGGTACCTACTTGTCTATGCGGGGCTGGCCGCCCCGTGTCCCCGCTGGCGGCTACGCCGCAGGCTGTTCACAAGAAAGGCAGGCGCCAACGTTCGTGTGCGTATGCGAAGCGGCACTGCCCAAACTCAAGCAGGACGCGCCGCAGAACGCGGCAGCGTCCCAGCGGCCACCGACAAGCGCGTAGTTGCTTTGGCTGTTGTTAAACCAAAAGCCGTCTGCTGCATACGTGGTCGCGCTACCGGACGCCGTATACCCTACGCGCCCTGCTGCCAGCATTTTTGTTAAGTTGATATAACCGCCGGAAGTTCCCGCAGGTGTAAGGCCTGTATTGGTGTATCCGCTTCCCGTCGTGTTGTACGGCGGTACCTCTTTGGTATAAATCTTCCCGGAAAGGTTCATAAGCCCAGCTATACGGTTCCAAACATTACCCCAAAAGTTCTCTATATGGAATACCTTTACTGCATTTACTTTACTTTGTGCTTCGGAATATCCAAAGAACTGGCCTTTTGCTACCAGGCTGCCCGTATTCATTGCTGCGCTGGCTCCACCGCGTCCGTATCCAAGCGCAGCCTGCGAATTGTCGTTACGACTGATAAGCCGCAGCAGATCGGCCACCATAGCCCATTCACTAAAGGACTGCGTATACCAGCGGGAACCGTTAGCAGTAGCGTAGGAAATTTCCGTAGCCGCTGTCTGTGATACGCCAGGCGCCTGGCCGGACAGTGAACGCATTTTACTGGAAATATAGGAACCCTCAAACATTGCCAGGTATTTAACGTCCATTATGGTACCGTCCTGGCGTGTGTGCGCGTATGCGGTGTAGGTTTCGTCCAACTGAATATTACAAATATTGCAATATTCGTATTGGCTGTCTTCCCAGCGCTTAAACCACATAAGCGGGAATGACGCCATAGCATTGCCGCCGTAGCTGCTGTTTGCCACGTCGCTGGCCGTTCCGTTTGCCTTCTTTTTATAGTCGTTTGCGTCTAACTCATAATCTACAGTGCCGTCATATTTAACCATATATGGCTTGTTGCCTGTAATAAACCAGGCGTCGCCCCAGGAACCGTAATTAAATTTGCCGTTTGTGAAGTCCATAGCCGCGGGCGTCATGCCTACGGCCATTTCTGTATATGTAATACGGGTGGCCGGGTTGCTGTCCGCCTTGTTAATCTTATACCCGTACAAAATATATGCCTTTGGTGTCGCTTCCCTTCTATTTGCCGTATTGTAGTTGTATAGTCCCTGGTCGCTATACGGGAAGAAGGCCAGGTAGTACGTAGTATCGTTTTGCAGCCCAGTAATTTCCAGTGCTTCGGTGCTGTATTTGCCAGGTTTCGTATTATCTACCACTAATACGCCGTCTTTTTCGTCTACTGGGTAGCTTCCTTCCTTCATTCGTACTACGCAGCCCTTTACAGTACAAATTAACTGGCTGTCTATTACCGTGTCGTCCGGCTCTGTAAATGTTAGCTTTAATTTTCCGGCGCCTACTGCTACGTTAATGGCCTTCATGTTCGCAGGCGGTACCCCACCAGCGTGGAAGTTCTGTACTGTTTCTTTTGTATCCTGTACCGCGCCTAAAATCTCTTGGCTGGTGTTCTCTTTCGCAATTTCGTAGTAATCTCCCACTTTCATTTCTATACCACCCTTCTAACGCATAACGCGCCTTTTTTGATAAATAAAGAAAAGCCCTGCGGGTTTTCTTCGCCTGCTGCTACCTGGTCTTCGTCCAGTAAAACCCGTTCGGCTTTGTCGTTTTCCAGGGCTGCGGTGCTACTTTCCAGCTTTATAACCCTGTTGGTTAGGTTCGTCGCTACGTCCCCTTCTAGCATTCCCTGTACTTCATCAAACCAGGCCGTAAATTCCTGCTGCCATGCTGTCGTATGGGAATTGTACCAGGCCGCAAATGCTTCCTGCTGCTGCGTGTACCAGGCAATATACGCCTGCTGCTGTTCCTGTGTCCAGGCTTCAATATCTACCTGGGTAGTCTGCTTAAATTCCTGCAAATATGCGTAGAACTCGTTAAAAATGTCCTGTGTGTCTGCCTGTTCCACTAATCCGGTTACGATACCGCATAAGGAAGTATTTAACCGCTGGTCTGTAACTTTGCCTGCTGTAATAGTAACAACGCCCGCGTTTACGTATACGTCGGCTAATGCCAGTTCGTACGCGTCTGCGTCCCTGGTTAATTCCGGTGCCGTAGGGCTTGCGCTATAGCTGCCTTTTTTAACTGCCAGCGTTATAAGCCTGTTGGTATAGTCGCAGCGTAATACGATACGATCTATACGGTTTAATGCGCCGTCTGCGGTATCCAGTGTTATGGTTGTGTCTGCTTTCAGCATATACATACGCCCAGCAATAAACCCGGCGCCTTTTCCTACTTTCAACTTCATTCCTTCGCTTGCTGTTACTTTCAGCCTGTCGGCGCTACTGTAGAATACGCCGTTACCCAGGAATAACGCAAAATAGGCCGCCCAGTCTTCCGCGCTGTACTTCCTGTCGCCCGATACCGAACGGAAGGGAAAATACTTTTCTGCTGCCATGTTCCGCTACCTCACTTTCCTAATTTGTTGTATAAGCGTTGGTAGGCTCTCGCCTAACGTCGCTTCTATTTCTTTTGTGCCATTCTGATATGCCAGGCATACGGCCGTTATCCTTACGTCAATACGTATTCCCCAGTTCTTTTCTATACAGGTCACGCGATCGCCTAAGTAGAAATCTTCCCCATACTTTAAATTACTGGTAATATTGATAATGGCCGTAAAAGATACGGTTTCCTGGTAGTCTTCCAGGCCTGTGCCTGCTGCCGCCGTCAGCATTTTTAGGTACTCTGCTTCCGGTATGGTTATTTCTACCTCGTTTTCCGTGTACTTCCGGCTTATACTCGACATATCTACGTACACTTCGTCGCGGTCTATACCTTCCCCGCCCCGGTCTACCTCTACCATCGGTACCGCTCCGTTGTCGTCTGCTGCCCCGGTGGCGTACATTACGTTCTTTTGCCCTTCGTCACTTTCCGTATATTCCTGTTCGTTCACGTTATCAAAATCGCGTGAAAAAATAGAAGGTGTATTACCTTCTTCGTTGCCGCTGGTTAAATTTCTGCCCTTGTATAGTAAAAATCCGTACTGCCTGGTATTCTCATTTATTAAAATGTCATACCCCAGCTTCCCGGCCAGCGCCCTGTTGTAAATTTCTTTCCCGGCGTCTACGTAATCTTCGTTGGCATATTCCGTACTGCTGCCGCCTAAATCTTCCTGTGTAAGCATTGCAAACTGTTTGAACTGGCGGCGGGCTGCGGCTCCGGTGCCGTGGTTTTCTGTTACAATCCGGTTTATTTTTTCCTGTTCCGTCCCAGTCATTACAATTTTGTTAAGTATAATGCGCTTACTAAGCCATTTTTTGAGGAAATGGCCTTGTACTTCTATCTGTTCTGCCCCGTTCGCGTCCTTTGTGATATGTCTATATCTGATCTGCGCGCCCCGGCGCCAGTTTCCCGTTTCGTCTGTATAATCCGCTGCCCCGTCATGCAATACCACAATATTGCCCTTTACAAGCAGCTTTTTATTGTTTTCTGTCATTGGTGCCAGTAATTTAAGGTCGCCTACCGTTCCTTCGTTCCAGTATGTAGGCGTCCATAGTAGGCTTGCTATTTCATCAATAACGCCCAGGGGCGTTAATTCTTTGTCGTATACTCTCAATTCTACGTTATCCATGAATTTATACCCCCAGGTATTTATTATTGTGGTATATGGTCGCTTCCAGGGCTGTTACGCCGCTTTCTGCGTCATACCTAAATACATTGTCGCCAATGGCAAGCTGCATAAAAGTACTGTCTGCGTCGATATGCCGGAAGTAGTCTATTGCTTCCCCGTCCCTGGTAAGCGTGGCGCCCTTGCTACCGTAATCCGTGTTAATGGTTATTACGTCGCCTGCTACCATTGTGGTATCAATCAGTTTCAAGTACTTTTGTGTATTCACGTTCAAAAGTACCGGATTAACTACCGTTCCAATTGCTCTAAACTCCACGCGCATACCGCTTTTTACGTCGCCGTCGTTGTATACGTTCACAATTACGGACGGTTCGCGGTACCCCAGTTCTATGCCTTCTTCTGGTATCTCAAAATCAAACTCCCAGGAAGATACCCAGGCGGCAATATCTTTCTTTGCTTCCGCTTCTTCTCTCCAAAATGGATTGCAGCACGTAATAGGTATTGTGTACCGCATAAATACCTTGCTTCTTTTAAAATCCGGCTGCCCGTCTACTTTGCAGTCGATCACGCGTACGAAGTCCTTATAGGTGTAAATTAACTTCGCGTCCAGTTCTGCATTTAAAATCTTTTCCGCCCTGCGGCGCAATTCTAATACGCGGTCTTTGTCCGTGGTGTTAATATTCCCTACTATGGTTATGTCCCTGGCTTCGTAGCGCTGGCCTATGTAGGTGTCGCCGTGCTGCCCCATGCTGTTGGTTTTGTATATTGTGTTGTCAATACCAGCAATTCCGGTAACGTCTTTGGATACGTTACAATGGTAAACGCTGGTTATACTAAATTCCAGGGTTTCGCCCCTGGAATTTATGTACGTTAGCTTCTCGTAATCCATTAAGCCACTACCTCTCTCGCTATGTTTTTAAACTGTTTCGCTGCTTCTTTCTGCTGTGCTTTGTAGCTTGTGTCTTTTGCGTAGATATTCTGAACTACCATTATGCCGCCTGCTGCCCCGCCGGAACCCCTCGGCTTCTTCGGTTCGTAGTCGTCGTCCGTTTCAGTGTCAATATCAACTTTGCTGCGTACGTCAAATTCACGCGGTATGCTATTGTTTATATCCCGGCTTACTTTCTCCATTTCCTCTGTAAATCCTACGCCAATACCTTGTGCCAGGAATACGCCTACCTGGTCGCGCATTACTTTGGACGGGCTGGCAATACCAAAGAAGGACTTTAAGCCCTCTAACACAGCGTCGCCAAATCCTTTGATTTTGTCTAAAATCCAGTCTTTCGCGTTGTTAATACCATTCCACAGGCCTTGTACTATGTTGGTACCGATATTTACCAGTTTGTCCGGTAGGTCTTTAAAGCCGTTTACAATACTGGTGCACACCGAAGCTACGGCGCTTTTGGCCTTATCCTGCATTTTGGTGCCCCATTCTGCAATTTTCGTTACGCAGGTTATAATTGTGTTCCAAATCTTACCCGGTAATTCCTTAAGCACGTTTACAATTTTGGTTGTCAAGTTCGCCATTGCTTCGCGTGCCTTGTCTTGCATTTGTATGCCCCATTCCGCCATTTTTACGATAGCGTCTATAATTGCGTCCCATATTTTAAACGGTAATTCTTTGAGTATTTCCCATACCTTTCTGTTAAGTTCTAGCATGAGTAAAGCTACCTGCGGTATTGCCTGGGCTAATCCTTCCACGATTGCTATTACAATCTGCGGCAGGTTTTCTATAAGGACTGGTAGGGCTTCTACTAATCCCGTCGCCAGGGCTACGATAATTTCGCCCGCGCACTCGATAACCTGCGGTAGTGCTTCCACCAGGCCGTTAATTATGGCTACGATAATTTCCGGTAGCCGCTCCGCCAGCATTGGTAAAGCGTCTACTAATCCTTGTGCCAGGCCTACGATAATTTCACTTGCTGCCGTGATAATTTCGGGTATATTCTGTACCAGCGTATCTACTATGTATAACATCAAGTCTGCAAGCTGCGGTACCAACTGCGGTAATGCGTCGGCCAGGCCTTGTGCCAGGCCTAAAATAATTTCTACCGCTACGTCGGCAAGCTGCGGTACTAATTCCAGTAGAACGTCAATTATTTGCGGTAGTAACGCGCCCATAATTTCTAACAATTCCGGTATCATTTCTACTAAAGTTTGCGACAATGTTCTAACGCCTTCCATTAAAGGCGGTAGCAGTTGCTGCATAACTGTTGGTATATATTCGGCTAACTGTTTTGCTAGTTCGCTTAATCCTTCCACAAGCCGCGGTACCGTTTCGACAATTCGTGGTGCGATATTTTGTACCACTGTAATAATGCTATCTACCATGTTTTTTGTAAGTTGTCCGAAGTCGACGTTTTCGTTTGCCATACCTGCAACCCAGTTACTCCATGAAGACTGCATGGAAGATATTGAACCGGAAATAGTCGTACTTGCTTCTTTTGCTGTTGTTCCCGTTATCCCCATTTCAGTTTGTACTGCGTGTATTGCGTCTACTATATCTGCATAACTGCTTATATCGTACTCAATGCCCGATAGTTTCGTAGCGTCGTCTAACAGCCTTTGCATTTCTTCTTTTGTTCCGCCATACCCCAGCTTTAAATTATCAAGCATTGTATAATTTTGCTTTGCAAATCCCTGGTATGCCGTTTGTATTGCCGATATATCGGAACCCATTTTATTGGCATTATCCGACATATCTATAATTGCCTGGTTTGCCTTTTCTGCTGCCGTAGCCGTGTCCCCGTCCAAACTTTGTAGTAAAGCCGCGGAAAATCCGGTTACTGTTTCCATATAAGCGTTAGCAGACATACCAGCAGTTTTGTACGCGTCATTTGCATATTTTTGTACTGTATTTGCACTATCAGTAAATAATGTTTCCACGCCACCTACTAGCTGTTCGTAATCTGCGTATCCTTCAATAGCGGATTTTGTCAGCGCTGTTATCGCTGTGCCTGCTGCCGCTGCTATTGTTGCCACTCCGGCAGCTAACCCTTTCGCCAAATTTTCTACTGCATTGCCTAAACCGCTAAACTTTCCTTTTGCTTCGTTCGCCTGTTCTCCGGTATCCTTTATTTCCTTTCCGAAGTCGTCGGCGCTTTTTTCTGCTTCTTCTAATGCTTTGTCTGTATCGTCCAGGGCGTTTTTGGTGTTTGCAAGTGCCGTTTTCTGTTTGTTTAAAGCAGTTTCCAACCTTTTTGCTCCGTCGCTATTCTCTCCCTGGGCTTCCTTCATGGCCTTTAAAGCCTTTTCCGTTTCGGCCACCTTTTTGGCCTGCTCGTCGTAGGTGCGCTTTAATACGTCCTGTTTTGCCTTTAGCGCTTCGGTGGTGCCAGCATTGTTTTTATACTCTGCGGTTACTAACTTCATTTCTGAACCCAGCAGCTTTAAATTGCTGTTAAGTTCTTTGCAGGCCGCTTTGTATTCTGCTTCGCCATCGAACGCTAACTTAGTTCTCATGGTATCTGTCTTATCCGCCATTTAAAAACCCCCTAACGCTATGTCTATTGCATCCGCGCCTTCCGGTTCCGCCTGGTCTGTGTGTCTAAACTGCTGCGGGTTATATTCTTTGTGGTATCTGAAAAGTGTATTTATTTTATATGGCGTCATTTTCCATACTTCCCTTTCCGGGTACCGAAGCATTGTTACGCCAATATATAAAAGGCGGGCGGTGTCTAGGATACCTGCCCGCTCTCCGCGTTTCCCGCGTCTGCTTTGCCTTCATTTTCTTCCGGCGTATCTTCCTTCGGCTCATTGTCGCCATTTGTTCCTACTGCAAACGCCTTTAAAATAGCGCTTTGTACTTCAATAATGTTTCCTGTATGTATCCAGCGGCCTACCTGTTTTTCCGTTACTTCCGGTTCTCCTTCTTCTGCTCCTTCGTTAATCAGCAGCGCAAGCAGCCATTTTGTGTTTTTAATCCAGTCTTTGTTATCCTGGCTAAATACTTCTGCCAGCTTGTCATATCCCCCAAATTTATCCTGGATTTCGTCCAGGGCGTTAAGGGAAAACAATAAATGGCGTTCCCTGCCGCCTACTTCAATAGCATATCTACCGTCTTTAATTGCACTCATATGTAAAAATTGGGCACCCGCCCGTAGGCTGCGCCCTCTCCTTTCCTGTTAATTATGAACCGCTCGTACTTGCGCTTGCGGTTGTTTTCGGCTCTCTTACCTTCGTTAAGAAACTTTTTGCCACTTCGCTTGTTTCCAGGCCTGTGTAATCAGCTTTCCAGCGGCCATCATGGCGTTTAAAAAATTCGCCTTCAATTTCCGGCGTGTTAAACTGGATTGCTTCGCCCTTCGTTTGGAATTTCTCGTTAGGGATTTTAAACTTTGTTTTGTAAAGCCAAATATAACGATACTTTCCGCCCGTCTTCTTCGCTCGGAAGCCTACGGCCACGTATGGCGGTTCGTCATCAGCGCCGCCATAAATTACCTTGTCGTCGTCTACTTCCTGGCCTAACAATGTTGCTACGTCTTCGGTTTCCAGGTCTTTAATACCCAGCTTTAAGGCGCCTTTTACAAACTCCTTTACGCTTTCGCTTACCGCGTCGTCGGCGTATAAGGTGCCTTCCGCAGTTGTTACGGATAAATCAGCCGTCATAACTTCGGCCAACTTTTTAGGCGTTCCGTATGTAGGTACGCTGTTTTCGCCTTCTGTAATGGTGGCGTATACCAAATCTTTTAAACCTATTGTCATGGCTCTTTACTCCTTTATAATTTGTGTCGTTATTGGTACAATCCAGTACCCTGTTGCTTCTTCGTAGCTTTCCTGGTCTACACTCGTAACGCTGTATCCTGCTGCCCGTAGGTTCTTTACTGTTGTATCTACCAGGGCTTCAAAATCGCACTTCGTAATAATTCTTACTAAATACGTTTCTGCTTCTTCTTTTACTTCGTCGTCCGCTACTAATGCGGGCTGCCTGGTAATCCGTTGGAAGGTGTAATATGTTCCTGGCTTTTCCTGCCCTTTTTTCACTTTCCAAACCAGGCGCGCGGCCGGGTGGCCGTTCTGTTCTAAAACCTCTTTAATTTTAGCCATTGTTTACCCCCTGCCAAACTTCATACATGGCGTTATTAACCTTTTCGTGTGCTTTCTCGTTTGCTGCTGTCATGTACGGCCTGGCTGGTATCTTTGTGGTACCGTACTGTGCTATAAAGCCGATCGTTGCATAGCGTACGTTGCTTTTATCCCCCTTCCGGTCGTTGCCGTGTTTGGCCTTTCCCTGCGGGTATACCTCTATGTACCGTTCTGTATCGTCGCCCTTTACCTGGGTGGCTTTAATCGACTGTATAAAACCTGCCGTTTCTTTTATCCCCATTGCTGCCGCTTCGTCCTGCTGCGCTTTGACAAGTTCAGCGGCGCCAGCTTCCAGCATTAAGGGTACTGCCTTTACGGCTGCTTCTTCCATGCGTAAAAATTTCTGTGCTACGTCGTCAAGTCCTACGGTCGTAAATTCGCCCATATTAGCCCCCTTCCTGCTCCGTTTCCGCAGTCGTCGGAAGGTCTGTTAATGTAAGTTCTATTACGTCGCTGTCCGGCGGTTCGTAGGTCTTAAGCACGCTGTAGCGCTTGCCTTCAAACTCTACCAGGACTTCCCCGGCGTAATCTATGCAATGCACTTCTACCTTAACTTCCACCTGTATACCCGCCTGCTGTGCCTTGTAGTATTCGCCCTGGCTTATGCTGCGCCTGTTGCAAAATACTGTACGGCTGTTTTCCTGCGTCGGGTTATCGAACCCGTTTTCGTTGGTTCTTTCGGTCGGTTCGGTTTCGGTTATCAATGTAATTTCGTTACACCACGCCGCCATTATCTACCGCCCCTTCCTGTTCCTCTGTTCCGGTGTCTGTTCCTTCCGGCTCTGTCTTCTCCGGTGCTGTTTGGTACTCGTCCATAAGGGATAACGCAATTTTTAAACTGTCGTAAGACTGCCTAAACTGCTGCGCCTTGTCGCTGTATCCAAATTCCGCCTTGCAGTAGATTGTAATAGCCCGGATAATAAGCGCGTCGCTTTCGTCCAGGTTGTTTACGCCCACCTGCTGTAAATCGCGCTTACACGCTTCTATACAGTCGTTAATCTCGTCGGTTATGGCCTGCGCCTGGCTGCTAATCCTCAATGCGCCCCTTATCTTTTCTGTTAATTTCGTTGCCATACTCTCCCTGCCTTTCATCAGATCATTAAAAGCGGGCTACGTGTTACCGCAGCCCGCTACTTTGTCTTGATTAGCTGGTAGCCTTTTTCTTAAGGGTTACTAAACTGTTCTTATCGACTACCTTACCGTCTACCAGCATAATACCCTTTGTTACCAGGTCGTCGGTGTCGTTGTCTTCGTACTTCTTAACACCCATAGCGTAGTTGGTGTTCAAAATGTAATCCTTAAAGCGGAATACGAACGCCACTACGTCGCCTGTGCTTGCTGCGTCAAAACCGTTAAGGTAATCGCAGCATACTACAGGTCTACCCAGTAATACACGCTCCGGCTTGCCTGCAATGCCGTAATTTACACGGGCAATAGGCTGGCCGTTCTGATCTGTCATGCCAATAAAGCCCATAAATGTGGCCTTAGACATACACCATACGGCGCCTGCTTCGTATGCCTGCGGAATAGCAGCTTCTACCTTCACAATGTCGTCGTATGTCAGCTTTGCGGTTTCGATTGCCTGGCCTTTCTCCGGGGTTTCTGCAATAATACCCTTCGGCTGGCCTGTACCTGTACCGGAAATAATGGCCTGCTCTAATGCCTTTGTCATTGCTTCCACAATGTTGTTAATAAGCAATGTTTCAAAGGCGGACATTGCCATATTGTCTACTTCCAGGGATACAGCAACCGCGCAACGTAACTTATGGTAAGCAAAAGTTACCATGCCGTCCTTTGCGGCTGTCTTTTTCTGCTTCTCGCTGCCTGCGCCCTCTGCTACCCATGTTGCTACAGGCTTAACGGTAGATACCGGGATAGCCACGCCGCCCTTGTATGCTGTTCTTGTTACCAGGGCTAAGATCATGCCTGTGCTTTCCAGCTTTTCTACGATCTGATTAAGTACCGTAGTAGGAATAACGGCGCCTACGTCGGTTGTCTTTGTCACGGCGTCGGCTCTATACTCCGTAGGAATTGCGGTACCTCTTACCACGTAGTCCATAAATGCCTTGCGGTACTGCATGGTTGCGTACTTGTCTTCGGCTGTTTCATGGCTACCGCCTGCTGCCGGGAAGGAACGTACTACGGTAGGCGCGCCCTGTCCGGGTACGGGCTGGCCTGCTGCCACCGCTTCCAAAATTCTGTTACGCTGTTCCTGGGTGTTGGGTGCTGCAAGTAACTGGCTTCTTTCTTCCTGTAAGCCTGCTACCTCTGTTTCCAGGGCTGTTAATTCGTCTGCGGTCATTTCCGCGCCCCTGGTTGTGATCTCGGTGTTGATCTCTGCTAATCTTGCTTCGATTTCCTGTAAAGTGTGCATAATTCTTTCTCCTTTTCTTTTTTTATGGATTTTTAAAGCATTGTTCTTAACTTTAGTAACCTTGCCCGGCGTTCCAGGTACTCCGCCTGTATTTGCTCGTAACTCCGCGTAGCAAAATTCCGCGCGCTTATTTCTGTTTCTTCGTTAGCAGGCCTACTAACTGCGGAAACGTCATAAACTTTTTTTATTTCCAAAACGTCCCTTGTAATGGTTCTTGCTTTGCGGTCTTCCGTAATGCTGTCTTTTGCGACTACGAACGCCCAGGACATTTTAGTAACTAATTCTGCTTCTATATCCTGGTACAGTCCGCGCGCCGCGTCGGTTCTTCCCAGGTCAGCACAAACAAAAAGCCCCACATTATCCGGCTGGATAATAAGGGACTTGGTTTTACCCGTTCTTGCGAATACTCGCCCGGTATGGTCGTACTGCATAATAACGTCTGTCATGTCTGCGCCGTCCAGCGCGTGCCTGTCGATACGCTCGTAATACTTCCACCCGTCCGAAAACTCAAACAATAAATAAGGACTATCAAACGTTGTGGCGTAGCCTTCTACGTAATAGTCCGTCTGTATGCGCTTTGCTGCTGCCGCTACGGATAACGGCGCCGCCAGCGCTCTGTATTCTCTTTCTTTTACTACTGGCATTTTATATACACCCTCTTTCTATTCCTGGTTGCCTTCCAGGTTGTCCCCGGTTCCTGCGCCCGGCTCTTTCGGTGGCTGCGGTTCCGGTTCTTTCGGTTCTTCCTGTGTTGGCTGCTTCTGTGTCTCGCCTGCATTAAGCTGGGATACTTCTGTATATTCTTTTCGTATGTAGTACTTTTCCCCGCCTTCTACGTGCGCCATGTTCCATATATCCATAACGCCGTTGCGGTTCAGTAATGCCCGGTCGAATAGCTGCGTAGATACTTGCAGCTTCGTGGAATTGCTGGCATACTGCAAACGGTTAGCCGTCCAGGTTATCATATTGCCGCGGTTTATTTCGGTCGGCGTATATGTCATATTTGACATAACAATAGATAGCTGTATTGCAAACGGTTCTATTTTTCCTTCGTAGTACGCGTTCCATGTATTTTCATCATACTTATTTGTCAAAATATCCATGTTGGTACCGAAGTGTATAAATACATTTTCGTTGATCTGCTGCATTTGCAGCGCATTAACTGTATACGGCTTGCTGTCTACCTGCTTTAACTCGCTAAACTTTCCGTCGTATATAATCATGCCGCTTTTGTTATCTTCGCTTAGGTTGTCTGTCGTGAAGCGTTCGCGCTCTTTCTTTATATCTTCCGGTTTAAGCATATTTGCTACTTTAGCCAGGAAGCGTATATTAGCGCTATTCTTTACAGCGTTAATAATTCCTTCGTTCTGCGTATGTAAAAGCTGCATGGTAGGCTTTAGTGGCCTGTTATCCTCTCCGAAAAGGTCGTCATGGTATAAATACTGTGCCATAACGCCCACCTTTTCAAACTCGATAGCTGCGTACTCTCCATTTGCGAACTGGTACCGCAAATAAATAACGCCGCCAGCTTCTACGATCTCGCAGCGCTGCGGCAATATTGGATAATAACCGATAAGGCGGCCTAACTGATCTTCTACCGGGACTATAAACGCCGTGTTGTCTACCTCGTAAATGGTCGCCAGTCTGTATAAAAACTTCGTGGTATCCATAAAAAAGTTAGGCTTAAACTGTAGCGTTTTTTCTAAGTAGTTCTTTGCGCTTCCGCTCATTTCCGGCTTTAATTTGCTGCAAAACGTAGCGAAGCTATGTACTGCTGCCCTGGTTAAGTCCATTTCGTATAAACCGCCCTGGTACGTTGTAAATACCGGGCTGTATCCATTCAGCATTTTAAAATAGTTGTCTATAACTATCTGCTTTTTGCTTTTGAATAAATAGTCTTTTAGGCTCGTTTTTCTCACTCCCTTCTATGCTGCGTTTTTAAGCAGTTCGCCTATTTCATCATAATATTTTTGCCTTACTGTCATTGCGTCTATAACAGATACGAAGCCGTCTATATGGGCGCGCCGCTCAATCTTAACAGGCCTAAATTTCCGGGTTTCCATATTCTGTTTAAGTGCTACGTTAAGGAAGTGGCCTTTAAGCAGGTTGTTGTTGCATATCTTAAAGTTGCCGTCCTTTATAATGCCTTCAAATTCTCGTATAACAGGCGTTAGGTTCTCGCCCTGGAATACGTCGTCTGTATGGAAGCCGTAGCCGGACAGGTCGTTAATAAGGTACTGGGCGCTGTATCTGTCGTACCCGATCTTAAGCGTTCGTATTTCGTATTCTTCCAGTAGCATTACAAACCAGTTATATACGTCCTTGTAATCTACGTAATTTTCGCCGGATAATGTCAATACGCCTTTCTTTACGAAAATGTCGTACGCTATGCCGTCTGTCGCTGTCAGCGTTTCTATACGCCCGCGCGGCATGAAGAACTGGCAGAAAGAATATAAAACGCCGTCCCGCTCTATAACCACGCTGGCCGCCGTTAGGTCTGTTGTCTGCGAAAGGTCTACGCCGCCTACCGCGTAGCAGCCCCGGAAGTCTTCTAAGGTGTACGGCGTTTCTTTGCCGTCCACCGTCTTTATTGCCGTGGCCTTTTCTACTACCTGGCTTTCCAGCCATGCAATACTACTATTCTGCTTGATATTGCAGTACTTACATAAGAACTCTGCGCGCTTGCTTAAGCTGCCTTCCGCTACCGCTATTTCTTCCTGGAAGAAGTCGGCCGTTACGGATACGCCCATATTTGGGTTGGCCTTCTTAAGTTCTTCTATGTCGTTCCACTTTTCCACGTCGTCGATCATGTAAAGCAGCGGCAGTAAGCGTTTTTCTTTACTGCTTCCTTTAAGGAACTGCGTAGAACGCTTCATAAGTTCGTCGTATATGCTGTCGTTTACATATCCGGCGGTACTGATTGACAAAATAATAGGCTGGCGCCTTGCACCTAAAGCCGACTTCATAACTTCGTACTGCTTTAATCCACCGTCCCCGCTCCATGCTGCGATTTCGTCGCATACAACTAACTGCGGGTTAAATCCGTCGGACTTCTTTGCGTTAAATGCGATCGGCTTAATTACCGTGTTGGTTTCCGCTATGTATATGTCGCTGCGGCGCTTCTTGGCTTCCGCTTTTAATTCTTCTTCGCTGTTTACCATTTGGTAAAAGCCGTCATATACTAACGCTGCCTGGTCTAATTTTGGTGCCAAACAATAGATTTCCTGGCCGTATTCCGGTTCCAGGTATGCCATGTATGCGATAATGGCCGACGCAAATAACGACTTACCGTTTTTACGTCCAATAACTATAAAAACTTCATGAAAAATACGTATATTTTGTTCATCAACGCAGCCAAAAATAATAGAAATGGCCGCCTTTTGCCATAATTCCAGCTTTAATAAATCGTTCCTGCCCTTGCTGTGGTGGCAGTAATTTTCTATAAACTTTATGGCCTTATTTGCCTTCTTTGCATTAAAAAAATAGTCGCCTGCTTCCAACGCATTTACGACTATTTCGTATATTGTTTTTATCCATTTTCCTACGACAATTTCGCCGCTGCATATCTTAGCGTAGTACTCATAAATATAGTTTTTGTACGGTATCAATTATTCTTCCCGAAGCAGCGCCAGGCCGCTTTTTTTCTTCTTCTGTGCTGCTGGTGTCAGTTCGGATAAAGTCTTAATAATTGCGGTGTAATTCTTAATCATGGTGTTGTATACGTCCACTTCCGGGGACTTCTTCGTACCGTACTGGTTTTCCCCGTTCTTGTACTCGCATACGCAGCCTTCTTCTTCAATTACTTTTTGCAATTCTTCTAACTCAACGTGCATAAAAGCAGCCTTTTGTATCAGCGGCGTTACAATCTTTTTCTTGTTCTCGTCTAAATCCTTGAAAACGCCTTTAAGTCGGGTATTTTCCGACTTAATCCGCTGTTCTTTTGTCTTTTCTTTGCTATTCGCCATAAAATACCTTCCTTTCCGGTACACCCCACCCCCTACACCACGTACGCGCGCGCCCGTAGGGTATTTTTGCAGGATCCCCCTCGGTATTCGTCCCCTTAATTTTTTTCGGACGATAGGGGGGTATATACTATGTTGCCTTCTTCGTCGAAGCTGTAACGTAGCTTCGGTTTTTTCTTGTGGTGTTCCTTGTTGTGGCAATCCTGGCATAACGCTTCTAGGTTGTCCCAGCATAGCGTTATGTATGGGTTGTTTATATTCTCCCTGGTTAGCCATGTCCTGTGGTGGCATATCTTTGCTGGTTCCCCGCAGCGTTCGCATATATTGTTTTGGCTTTCTAAGTATGCGTCCCTGCATTGTTCCCAGGACTTCGACAAGTAGAACGCTTCCGCCCACTTCTTCATAGCTTCCCTTCTTTCTTTCCTAGCGCCCTTGGTTTCATGCGCCAGGTTGGAGGTATAAAACAAAAATAGTAGCAGGCTTCCGTTGTCGGCTTCCTGCCACTATCTTCATGCTATCATAATACCACTTCAATGCCACCACAAAAACCCCAGCTTTTTACCACGTTTTCCCCGTGGCTCCGGTAGTAGCTTTACATACCCAGGGAGAAGTACGCAGCCTTCTTCTATCTGTTCTTTTAACTGCTGCCGTATGTGCTGCATATCTTCCGCCTTTAATACCGTGTCTACCTGGAATATATAAACCTTGTCTTTTTCCGTAATGGTTATCTTATTGTCTTTCATCTTCCAGCCCCCATAACAGTACGGACATTTCGTTAATGATACCAGTTACCCAGCGTCGTGGCGTGTTCTTGCCTAACTTCTCGCCTGTGTCCTGCTCTACCTGGTCTATGATCTGTTCGTAGTTCATGCCCTGCATAAAATACATATCGAATACCTGGTATTCCAATTCCCGGCCTGCTGCCTTCCTGCGCCTTGCCATTTCTTCTATGGCCTTGTCTATATTGGCTGTTATAAGCAGGGTTTTAAACCTGGTGCGCCGCACGCTGCGTAAGTAGGTTTCCTGTTGTTCTTCCGTCATTCCTTCAAGTTCTAACTGTGTCCCTTCGCTTACCGCATTTTCGATATGGAAAACGGCGTCACGGTAGCAGCGCATAAGGCTAAACGTATCATGGTATTTATTTTTCTTTTTCTCTTTCGCTTCTTCTTTCCGCAGTTCCTTAATGGCTTCTTTTGCTGCTGCCTGTAACATAGCCTGTAACTCGTCTTCGGGAACGGTAATATACTTTGCCCCTTCTTTTTCTTCGGTTTCTGCTTGTGTAATTTCTGCCACGTTTTCCATATTTCTTAAATCCCCTTTCTTTTCAGCTAAACGGTAATTCTTCGTCGATACCGTCCGGGATATTCATAAACCCGTTGTCGTCTGTTGCTGGTTGTGACTGGTTCCCCTGCCTTGCTTCGGCTTCCGCTTTGCTTTCTCCGAACCCTAAAGAATTTGCCAGCACTTCGGTGTAGTACACTTCCCGGCCGTCCTTCGTGTAATGTCCTGTCTTAATCTTTCCTGTTACCTCTACTTTGCTGCCCTTGCTTAACCACTTTTCTGCCCATTCTGCCGTACGCCCCAGGCATTTAATGTTAATAAAATCTGCCCCGCCCGCGTCGTCTACGGCAAGTGTAAAGCGCGTAATTGCTACGCTGTTATCCTGGCCGCCGTACCTGGTTGCGGGCGCCTTCGTCAGACGCCCTGTTAATCCTACTGTATTCATTTCTTTGCTTCCCCCTTCTTTACCTGTCCTTCTACGTACTCTACTAAGTGCTGTTCTTTGTTGCTTCTTCGCTGGTTCGTAAATGCCGGAACTTCTAATACCTCTGCCTCTTCCTTCTTTCGTTCCTTTGCCTTGTCCTTTTGTGCCATTTTGCATAACGCATAAAGTGTTACGCAAATAATGAACGTGATTAGTACCGCTGTTAAGTTAATTGTTGCCTGCATGGTTAATACCCCCTTTTATCAATGCTTTGTAAAAGCTGCTGTTTTAATGTTTCGTCCGTTACTACGTATGCCGTTGTTGTTTCTACGGCCTGGCTTATAATTACTTCCACTTCTTCCCGGCTAAACTGCTTTCTAATGGCTGCTGCCGTGGCTGCATTTGCTATTACTAACGCCTGCTGCCGCTGCCTACTCATTGTAGCCGCTGCCTGTAGCTTTTTAATTGCCGTATTTATTCCCTGCGGTGTTATCTGTCCTGCTGCCGTGTAGTCCTGTATTATCTTCTGTTCCTGGTGCTGCACTTCCTGCTTTGTCGCCCTCTCTATTTTCTTTCGCATTGCCTGTATGTAATCCATTTTCCCCGTTTCTCCTTATCTTCCTTGCCAGTTCTTTTGTGCTTTCGTCCATGTCTGAATTTTCCAGGAAGCTGTTAAAACCTTCTAGGTTGTTAATGTTCATTTGTCCCGGTATTTGTTCTTACTGCGGTTCCCGTCCCGGTTCTTCGCCTTTTGCCCTGGCTTCCAACCTAAATAAAATGCCTTGCAGTTCGGTTACGTCGTCTACGTCCATTATGTCTACGTGATACATAAGGCTGCGTACTGTATATATGCCCCATTCTCTATTTTTCCAGGCGTCGCGATTCTCCGGAAGGCCTACAATTAGCTGGTTTTCGGTGTCCGTTTCGGACACGTTGGAAGCGTTGGCCTTATCTTCTACATAGCGCTTTAATTCCCTGGCGTTTTCTGCTTCAATTTCTGCCTGCGCCTGCTTGTCTGCTGCGTCTGCTATAGCTGCCTGGGCGTCTATTTCTGCCTTTTCGGCGTCTTCCGCTGCCTTGTCTGCTTTATCCTGGGCTTTTGCTGCTATTTTCTCCGCTACTTTTTTGGCTATTTCCTTCGTTTTCACGTTTTCGCCTGCTGCCGCCCTGGCTGCTATGGCCTGCTGTTCTTCCGGTGGTAGCTTCGCAGCTTCGTACGCTGCGCTTATGCCTATTTTGCCTTCTTTGAATTGCTCTTTAATTTCCGGTTCCGCGTTATTGTTGATTTTCTCAATGCGTGCCATATTTGTGGGCTTCTCTCCCAGGATTTCGCCTACCAGGTCGCGTACGCGTCCTTCTATCGTGATTTCCCCGGCGTCCCTTGCTGCTTCTAATGCTGCCTTTAACCTGGCCGCAAGTTCCGTTTTCTCGTAGTCTGTTAATTCCTGGGTATATCCGTTCCCGGCCAGTAACGCCAGTTCGTACATGATTTCCGACATATCCCGGTAGAAGTAACGTACTTTCTCGTATTCCTTGTACCCGCGTTCCAGGTTGTATATATTTGCCAGGTTTCTGCGGTGACCGTCGATTATGCGGTATTCTCCGTTTACTCTTGCCAATACTGTTGGCTGTTCCTGGCCTACAAGTAAAAAGCTGTCTGCCAGTTTGTCTATGTCCTTACATTCCTGGCGCGTATTCTTTGGCGCTTCCTTCACTTCGTATGGGCTTAAGTATATTTCCTTGTATTCTGTCCCGGCTGTTGTGCCTGCTGCCGCCCTGGCTTTATTGTTCATCATGTCTAAAATGTTAAATGCTGCCATTTTCCTGCTACCTCACTTTCTCTATTTCCTGTTTTCTCTTGCATTGTCCCATTACGCCGTTGCACATTTCGCAGCTTCGCCAATGTTCGCAGTTATCATTTTGCGGACACGGGCGGCCTGCAAATTTCCCGCCCCAGTTCCAGCAAGTCGTACCGCCATTTCTTCGGCAATGCCAGTACACGCAATATTTTTCTTTATGTGCCATACCTAAAATTCCTTTCCGTGCTTGTATGGTCTTGTCTTGTTAAATTCGTGTTTTTCTAATATTGCAGCTTCAATATCTATCCCGTAATACTCTGCCATATCCATACAGCGTATAATTACGTCTGCTAATTCTGCGGGTACCCCTTCGGGCTTTCCGTCTTCCCTGTAATATGTTTCCGTTGCCTTTTTCCCTTTTCTAAATTCTTCCAGTATTTCCGATACCTCACTATGTATCAATGCCACAAAATCGGAAGGCTGTAAATTTCTATCCCGGAAGCCATGTTTTATATTATTGTCTGCTACTTCTTTGCAAAAATCGTTTAATTTTAATGCTGCCATATTACTGTACCCCCTGTTCTGTTAATGCCTGGTATTCTGTTACGAACTTCTTATAGTCCCGCGCCGTCCAGCTTCGTGGCTTGTACTCTGTAATTGTCTTTCCAAAAAACGTACTTTCTGCTGCTGCCTTGCCATACCAAATAACGGTATTAAACAGTTTGTAACCTTTTTCGTGCAACCATTCCAGGCCTGCCCGGTTTGCGTCGTCATTCTGCCACATAGTAACCAGGGCGCCAGCAAATTGCAGCTTGCTGTTGATCTGCTTCATTCCTTCCACCTGGTCTATGATCGTGTCTAATCCTTCCAGCGCCCAGGCGTCCACCTTCGTAGGTACTATTACGTCGTCAGATACAGCCAGGGCGTTAATTACGTTTAATCCTAAATCCGGCGGGTTGTCGATAATAACGTAATCGTACGTCTTTTCCGGCTCTAACGGGTATGCCTGTAATAATGGCTTAAACCGTTCTACCTGGTTGGCGTCTGCTGCTACTGTTAAATCGTTTGTGGCCTGCAATAGTGACATATTGGCCGGTATAATATCAAGCCCGGCATATCCCGGCAATACTACCCGCAGGTCGTTAATGCTTTTATACCAGCCGCGTAACAGTTTTGCGCTGCCGCTCTCTACGTCGTCCTGGTATACTCCAAACAACTTAGATAAATTTCCTTGCTTGTCATTGTCTACAAGCAGTACGCTTTTACCCTGGTTGTTTAGTATGTGTGCCATGTTGGCCGCTGTGAAGGTTTTACCTACGCCACCCTTAAGGTTGATAATGCTAATTACTCTCATATTTTCCGCCTTTCTTTCGCTCCGTTGAACCTAGCGAATATAAATTTATTTTTTACGCCTGCTGCCAGGTCGTATTTTACGTTGCTGGTAATAATGTGTCCTGGTCTGCGTATTCTGCTGCCCGCTTCATTCCTTCCCGCATTGTCTTTAATGCCAGGTAGTAGGTGCCTTCCTTTGGTGTACTTTTTGTCTTAAGCGGCTGCGCTTCCGGCTCCGCTCCGTCCAGGTATACGCTTAATGTCTGTACTGCTGCCTGCCAGCCCACACATACCAGTGCTAAATATCCCTGGTTATCCACTTCCTGTAAAAAATCAATTTGCGACTGTTCCAGGCTTCCGCCCGGTGCCTTTAGTTCCACGTATAAGCCGTGGTACCCTGCGCTGGCTACTGGTAAAACCAGGTCGGAAATACCAGCCTTTACGCCCTGGCGTTTTAATGCCCTGGCTGTGGCTGCGTCACGCTTCCCGCCGTTTGGCACATGGTACAGTAATTTTAATTCCGGGTACCTTCCCCGGTTGTAATCGCACCAGCTAAATATTGCTTCCTGGTGCCCGCTTTCGTCTGATACTCTAAAATTACGCATTTTTTAACTGTCCTTCCCTTCCCCGTCTTTCGGTCTTTCCTGCTGCCATTCTTCCCATGCGTGTGCCTGGTTTAATGCCTGGACTATTATGCCTACTGTGGCAGCGGCCAATATTACCAGCAGCATGGCGCCGCCCAGCAGCGCTAAAGTGATGTAAATTATTTTCATTTCCTACCTTCTCCCTTCTTTCATTCCAGCCGTACCATTCGGTAGCTTAAAAATCCGTACCCGTAAAACTCTTCGCTATGTACGCCTACCCTTACGCTGTCCTTGTCTATGTAGTAGCCCTTTATTGGCTTTGGCTCTGTATAATACTGGTTCCTGTCTTTGATTATCTTGTATTCCGGTTCCGGCCTTCGCAGGTTCTTGCTACAATTCCAGCGCTTGCCCTGTAATGCTTCGTCTGTCCCTACGGTCTTGTCTGTGTATTTTATGAGATATGCGGCCAGCTTACTGTAATCTCCGTTTGTGTCTAAAGGGTGGAAGTGTATTTTACTGTTTTGTGGGTATGCCTTCTTCCATGCTGCTTGTATTAACCTGGTGTCTATGTAATTAACTACTAAATGGTGGTGCCTGCTGCCCTTCTCTCCCACTTCCATAACGTGTACGTACTTTAGTTCCTGGCCTTGCTGTTTATATATCTTGCGCAGTTCCCTCAAAAATACGTCTGCGTCTTTTCTCATTTCTTCCCTGGTTCTGTATGGCTCCCCTTTTTTACGGATATAGCCAAAATCTATATGTAAATCCCCGTCCTGGTAATTCTCCGCCAGTAACAGGCGTAATGTTCGTTCTGCTTTCTTGGTGTTGGCCTTCTTTTGGGCTTCATTCGTTGGCCGTACCTTGTCGCCCCTTTTTATACCTGCCTTGTGGTAACGACTGGTATAATAGCGGTCTACCTCTATGGTCTTACCCGCCTTTGTTACCCTCTCTACGTATGGCATTGTCTATAACCCCTTTTTGTCGGTTCGTTAATACTTTTATCAAGTGTTAAATGCGGGCTGTAACCCGCAGAATTATTGACAAAACGCCATTTTTTCGATATAATATTCTTGCTTAAATAAATATCGTATTTTTTAGCCCCGGCAGTCTTCCAAACTGCTGGGGCGTTTTCGTTTTGTCTACCCTTTATTTCGTCTGTCAAAGTACAACAGGACGCGGCGGCGCATTTCATCAGACATAATATTAAGTTCTACCGCGCGTTCTTTTTCCGGCATTTGTGCCAGTTCTTCTAACCAGTCCTGGTATGTATCTATCCAGGCTTCCGTTTCTAAATCCCTGGCCTTTGCCTTCGCGATCAGCCTATGCCTTGCCTGGCGCTGCTCATGTGTCAGCATTGTTACAGGCCTGCGCCTAAATTCTGCATATTCCGCAGCCGTTAATACGATACTGTCCTGGAATATGTCTACATAGTGCTGCTGTCCGCAGCTTCCGCAGGTGTATACTTTGTCGTCCTTTAATGCTCTGTCTATGGGTTGGCCGCAGCGTAGGCACGTTCTGTACTTTTTCGTATGCCTTCCTGTAATCCGCTTTACTGCCATTTCCCTTTTAACCTCTCTAATTCTTCCTGGCGTGCTGCTGCCGCTGCGCAGGCTGCGTACGCTACTTGCGTATTTGCTGTTTCTTCCGCGATAACGTCCATGTTTACCAGTGCATAGGCGTAACCGTTAATACGGGCTACGTGTTCGTCTATTCCTTCTTGGGTGTTTATTTCCTTAAACTGGCGGATTAAGTCGCCCAGGGCTGCCATTGCTTCGGCTGCCTGTTTTGCGTTGTGCGGCGTTACTTTCGCTTTAATCTGAATTTGTTTTACCTGCATACCTCTTTTATTCTCCTTCCGTTTCTGTTTCTTCCAGCTTACTGGCGCTTACTTCCCAGGTCGTAAACTCCTGTATGCCTTCCGGTGTCTTTTTGGTGTACGGCCTGCTTTGTATCCTGCCTTCTAAATACACTTCGCTGCCTTCCCGTAGTCCTGCTGCCTGTTCTGCCAGCTTTTCCCAGGTAATGCAAGGTATGTAACTGTAAAAGCCAGGTGTAAACGCCGAAGGAATACGTACGGTAATATCCGTAATATGCTTTCCTTTTGGTGTTTCTCTATATACTGGCTGCTTTGCTACGGTTCCCTTTATGTATGCTATGTTAATCTGCTGGCTGTTCTTTGGTACTGCTGCCAGGTATAAGCCCCATACAAAAAGCTGCGTACGTCCGGTTTCTTTGTCCTTATACGTCTGTACCCTGCCCGTTACTTCTACTGTACTGCCCGGCTGAAATCCCTTTATTATCTCTTCTGCGGTTAATTTTCCTGCTTTCTTTTCTATAATTACTTCCGGTTGTTGCCAATATTCTACCGGGTACAATGTTGTTGTAACTGTTTCCTCTGTTTCTGTTTCCCCTTCTTGCAGCAACACTAAAATACGGTCTATTGTTCCGCTATCGCGTTCCACGTCCACCCATAGCCTATATATGCCAAGACGGCCGTAGAGGTTGTTTCTTTTTTCCGGCTGCGATACCACTATTCCCGTTATTCCTACGGTGTTAATTTCCATGCTGTTATATCCCCCTTACTCGTAGAACACGTCCGTATTCGGCGCCGCTTCATATTCCGCCGCTAAATCCATTTCCTTTACCCTGCTTTCCTGGTGCGTTATTTCCTGTACGTTGAAGCCCAGGCGCCCGTAATGCTTTTTAATAATGTCCTGGGCGTCTTCCAGGTCTTCCGGGTGTTCTTCCGGGTACGGTACCACTATAAAGCCGTCTGCTTCTTCCTGGTTTCTTCGGTCTATTAACTTAACCTTAAATCCCAACAAAAATAATAAATATTTGTTTTCCATTGTTTTGCCTCTCTTTCTCTATTTTGCTTTTCTTTTGCGGCCTGCTGGTGCTTCCCCAGCGTTTCCGCGGCTGGATAACTGCCGCCAGGCGCCTGGCCGTTCTTCTCATATCCCGGCGTTCTTGTGTTGAACTATGGCCAATGCGGCGGGGTGGATTTGAACCACCGACACCATAGGCATAACCAGGGCGCCCGCGTGGCTCCCTTAAGTGTCGCGCTACTGCGGTTATGCCCGTCCCTTTACCAAACTGGGGTACTGCCGCTTATGCCGGGCGTTTATCCCAACGCCCTGGCTAACATATCTTCGTACAATCCTTTGTATATTTCTGCTTCCCTTTTGGCTGCTGCCAGTTCTTCCCTTAACCCGCGGTCGTCTACCAGTTCTACGGTTCCCTGTACTGCTGCCGCCTTCTTTTCTTCTTCCAGTGCTGCTACGCGGTTTGTTGCTTCTTCCAGTTCTTCCGCCTGGTTGTCTATTTCTTCCTGGGCTTTTTCCGCTTCTTCCGCCTTTTCCTTTAACTGCTGCCGTAGTTGGGCTATTTCATACTGTAGCCCGTCTATTTCCCTGTTGGCGTCCGTCGCCATGCTGTCTAACGGTGCTTCGTCGTCCGGTAATACCAGGGCTTCCGCTATGGCTCTGCGTAATTCGTAGTCTTCTTCTTCGGATAATGCCCGGACAAAATCTACCATTTTGTCGTAAAATACATAGCCCAGGCGGCCAGCGTCGGCGTGCATAATGTCGCGTGCCTTAATTGCTACTGCATTGCTGCCCGGCTCTGTATCCTGTAACATAACCGTAGCTGCATATCTCTCAAAACAGGCAAGTACAACTACCAGCCTGGTGCTGCCGTTGTTATCCACTTCCCATATTTCGCCTTTGTTGATCTCGTAATTATTCATATTCGTAGTACCCCCCCCCACTTCGTAAAATAGCCTTATAGGCCGTTACGTCCTTTATGCCGGACTTGTTATATAATAATTCCCTATCCATGCTTAAGCCCTTTGCTTTCGTAATATCTGTAACTCTCCGTCGATATTCCGGCCTACATATTCTGCCAGCCTATCCCGGCTTATGTTATAAGTCCAAATTGACGACATTTTAACCGCGGCACCTATTGGAAGCTGCCCCGTTTGCATACCAACGCGTACAAACTGCGGGGAAGCGCCAATAATGGCCGCTGCTTCTGTCGGTAATATCTTGTCTTCCTTCATGCCCTGCGCCTTCTTTCTGTTTCGTTCTTTGCCCGCTCTAACAGGCCTTTTACCTGATCTGCCGCCCGTTCGTATGCGTCCGCTTCGTCTTCCTGGGTTACTTTTAAAATGCATTCGCCCTTCTTTTCGCCCTGGTACCTGTATATCTCTATTAACGCGTCGTCCTTCTCGTAAATGCTGCTATGTGTATGCAGGCGTAAATTGTCGTACTGTTGTAATTCCCGGTATGCTTCATAAAAGCTATGTAAAGCTGCTGTCCTTCTTTCGTCTTCCGTCATGTTCTGCCCCTTCCGGTGGGTACTGCCGCCGTAATCTCTCTTGCCTGTAAAGTGCTTTCCAGCCGTTCCGGCCTAACTGGCGCTTCCAGCACATATATTTACGGCGCTGTTCGTCGAACTCGGCCAGCTTCCTGCTTTCTTCTTCGTTGTTCCAAGCGGCTAACACCATGGACGGCGACATAATCCCGGCCAGCCAGTCCGCTGTTGTTCTGCATAGGCAGCGCGGAACGCGTGGGCGCCGCTTCGTCATATATTCCTGGTAAAATGGTTTCTTTCTTTTCATGGTGTGCCTTCCTGGTGTATAATCTGTCTATAATCTTGTAAAGGTGGTGTTACTATGTCCCGTACTGTTCTTCGTTTTAATGACGAAGAAATGGCCTGTTTATACGCTTCTGTGTATAATGAACTCTGCGGCCTGGAAGCGGAAATAGAAGACGGTACCATGGCGCCGGAAGAAGTCGAAAACGCCCAGCGCTCTATTGATACCTGTAAAAGTATACTTTCTAAAATAACTTCCACTTCCCCTAATGTTTCTTATCGTTTCCCGGATTAGTTCCGGCGCCCGCTTCCTGGCGGGCTTTTTTCTTTCTTTGGCAAGGAGTATAGTATCTGTCTTCTTTTACCTCTTTCCCGTGCTGCTCTACTCTTACTACATACGGCATAGTTTATCTTCCTTCCTGGCGGCGGTCGTTCCTTCTTCATAGGCTCCGCCTTCTTTCTTTGGCTTTGTATACCGTGTTGCTGCTTTTCGCATTAAAAACCAGCAAAAACCTGTTGGCTGTCTATACGCTCTCTAGCTGGCGTAACCGCTGCTATTTTTTCACGATACCCAGGCGGTCAGCTTTTCGCCTGCTGCCGTCCGCGTCGCAGGTGCCACCCTGCCACTATTGCGCCCTGTCGGTACTGCCCCGACTGCTCCGTAAGCCAATACGGCACTTTACTTTTAAGCTAAAGACGCATAACCGGGCGGGTTGTCCCGCCCTTTATTAAATTGCTGCTTTGTTCCTTTCGTTCATGCCTGCCGCCGCTGCTACATAGCCCTGTACGAAAAAGGTTAATTTTTCCTGCTGCTGCGGTTCCAGGGTTGCTACCTCTGCCATAAGTGCCGCAAAGTCCTGGTTTTTCTCTGTTACTGGTCTTTCTACTGTTGCGTTGTTCATAATATGCACTTCCTTTCTATTCGTCGTGTAATCTTACATACCTGCTGCCGCGTTGTATTTTCCATTCTATGTACTTGGCGCTTCTGTAAATTGGCCTAGTACATAACGGGCAGTCTATTGTATTTTCTCTGTAGTTCTTTACTGCTCTGTTATCCAGGTATATAGTTCTTTGGCACGACGGACAATAAAACGGGTATAGCTTCATATTGTCCAGTATCACGGCGCCGCCCTGGCTTTTTTTAAGTGCTTCCAGGTCTTCTATGTGGGTTTCCCGGCGTTCCTTTGCTTTATTAAACTGTGTGTACCAGCCGCCCAGGCCGTAATACTGTCCGTTTCCGCGTATCTTTTCTTCAAATTCTGTAATTTCCTTCTGTGTTATTGCTATTTCCCGGTCTATAACCGCTTCTATACGTTGCTTTATCTTCTCAATGCTTACCACGCTGCTTCGCTCCTTCCTATTGCATAACCGCTAATGGTTCCTGGTCTTTGTAATAACCTTCACTTAAAATACGTTCCCAGGCCTTTGCGTCGTAATAGTCGCTACAGTTTAATACGTCTTCGTCGCGTGGGTTCGGGTACTGCTGCTTAAATTTGTAATTTGCTTCGCGTATCGTTTCGGCCTTTATGATGATGTAACCGTTTTGGAACGGGTAGCCTTCATAGGAATCGAAGGTATAATAGAACGGCTTTTTAAAATAGTTTTCCGCCCATTCCTTAATTTTCTTGTAGTCTTCGTCTTCCAGGCTAAAATAATCTTCGTGGTACTGGTCGTATATGCCTTGCATATATCCGCTTACAAATAATTTAAGCTGTTCGGTGTTCTTTATGGTTCCGTCCAGTTCCTTGTTTAATACTCTTTCCTGTAATCTTTCTAATACGTTCATTCTTTCGCTTCTCCTTTTGTGATGTGTATTCCTGGAAAGTTTGGCACCTTCCCAGGTGGTTTGTGTTATAATCTCTGTAGGCATTGGCGTGCCGTAGATTATTTAGAAAGGGGGTTTTGTTTTGCAAAATACTTATTTACTTACTCAAAATGATGTAGAAGCTATAACCACTGCCTTAACCGTTCTACCGGGCTATGATTTCTTTTCTTCTGATATTGCAGAAAGCGCCTTAGCTGTTGCCGCTTCCGCAGGTCAAAAGTTGATAATGAAAGAAAAACTATCGCAACGCGAAAATGCTTTTATTGCCCTTGCTGTGGATAGTGCCTATAAGGCTTTGCGTAACGAACTTAATTTAGAAGGCGAATACCTCTTACGTTTGCAGCCGTATTTATTTGTTTATAATAAGCTGCAACCTGTTTTTTCGCCGTTTCTTCCGGAATAGAATTTACATAGCCAAATTCTATATTTATTTCCGGTAGTCCCTTTCCGCCTGCGGTTAAAAGTCGTCGTAATATTGCGGCGGCTTTTTTGCTATTCTTCTTGTGTATCCACCATTTAAAAATCACTTTTCTTCCCTCTTTCTATTGGTTTATGTGTACCTCTCTGTTGCTTACGTTATCATTATAGTTGCGTCCGTTATCTATGTCAACACTTTTTTTACTTTTCCGTTGCTTATGTTTACAGTTTGGTGTATTATGGGTGTACAAACTAACAGAAAGGGGGTTATTCCATGAATGAACGTATAAAAGAATTGCGTGCCGCTCTTGGGCTTTCTGCGGAAAAATTCGGCGCCCGTGTCGGTGTTACTCGTTCCGCTATAAGTAGAATAGAAAACGGCATAGTTAATGTTACCGAACAAATGCAGAAAAGTGTTTGCAGGGAATTTAACGTAAATCAAGAATGGTTAAGAAATGGTACTGGGGAAATGTTTAATAGCTTATCCCAGGAAGAAGAATTAGCCTACATAGTCGGCCAGGCGTTGCCGCAGGCGGACGATTACGTAAAAGACACTTTTATAGCGCTTGGCCGTCTGTCCCAGGAATTTACAGCAGACGACTGGAAGGTAGTAAAACGGTTCGTAGACGCTTTGGCTGGAAAGGTGGAATAAATGGACTTTTCAAGTAAAAAGCCTTCGGAAGTAAAATTTTCTGCTAATGCAGTTTTCCCAAACAGAAGGCCTATTAAAATCTATGGCGTTGAAAACTGGAACCCCACGCGTGCGGAACTTGGATATGATGAAATAAAAAAGCAGCTTTCTAGCTGCTTAATATTCCCCGTATAAACTGGTATATGATTTTCAGTTTTTCAAGGTCGTTTACTTGGGCTAATAGTTCGGCAATTTCCCGGCGTAGTCTTTGCATTATGTAATACCCCCTTTGGTATGATGTAAAGCAATTATATATACGCCTGCTGCCGCTTTTCAATACTTCTGGTTCCCTTTTCCGATATATTGGAATAAAGTCCGTAAAGTATTGGCTATTTCCCCGAATTTGTTATACTACTTACGTACAGGTCGCAAATGGCGACGCCCAGGCCAACCGCCAGGCGTTCCATAGTGTCCAGGCGTGGCGATACTTGCCCGTTCTCGATCGCGTTTATTTCGCTTTTGCTTATTCCTGTACGGGCTTCTAACTGTACTAATGTTAATTGTTCCCTTTGCCGCACTTGCCATACTAAAATATCCATACTTATAGCCCCCTTATTCCTTTGTATGTAAAGATTATAAAGGCTGTAAGTACTTTCCTTTTACTGGTAAGTTTTGGTAATAGAAAGGACTTGTGTTTATGAAGATTAAAACTATTATTTTATTTGTCCTCGGCGTAGCCTTTGTTTGTACTATTCCTTCCGGCGGTGTCGGTGGTGCCATTGTTGCTATTGTCCTGGCAGTTCTTTGTTTCTACTTTGGCTGGCGTTCTTTGAAGAAGAGTAATACCGTGCCTGTTGCCGTACGGGTTCCGAACGACGCGCCAGTACAGGAAGTCCCCAAAGACGAACCATACGAATTTTTACGCATAAAGCTGGCAGGTGTTACCTTTAAGAACGGCCGCAAGTCCAGGCAGTCAATATTACGTGCTATAAAATTCCGTGATGGCGAATTTTCGGACGGCGTAGAACTGGAATTAAAACCATACGAATGGGAAGGGCAGCCCGCATACGGTGTATATGCCAACGGCCAGCAGATTGGTAGCGTTCCTTCCGATAAAGTATCATACATTACTGAAAACAAAGGCCGTATTATTGGTTTTTCCGGCATAAATGTATACGGCGGCGGTCGTGATGAAGAAGGCCAGGCTAAAAACTTTGGCTGCGAAGTAATCTTAAAACTGAATAAATAGAATTAAAAATAGCCGCCCAGTGTTGGCGCACCGGACGGCCAAAAAGATACCCGATAAACACGCGGTTTATGTGTACCTCTACAAAGACCAATTATACCATAAGCCTGCGTATATTTGTAGGCTTATTTTTTATGCCTACGTTTAGAAAGTAGGTGCATTTTTATGAAAATGCCAAATGGCTACGGCTCTGTTTATAAGCTATCCGGGAACCGCCGGAAGCCCTGGGCTGCCAGGGTAACGGACGGCTGGGTAAATGATACGAAAACAAAGAAAAGCAAACAAAAGTATAAATTTATCGGCTTCTATGAAACGCGCAAGGAAGCATTATTAGCCCTGGCAGACTATAACGCAAACCCGTACAATATCGACACGGCCAATATTACCTTCCAGGAAGTATACGAACGCTGGAACGCTGAACACTTCCCGACCGTATCAGAAAGTAACGTGAAGGGTTATAAAGCTGCCTTCCTGCTTTGCGCTCCGATCGCTGGCCGCAGGTTTGTAGATGTGAAATTAGACGACTTGCAGGCCTGCGCCGATAATTCCGGTAAGAACACTCCGACGTTACGCAAATACAAGGTGCTTTTAGGCCTTATGTATAAATACGCGGTCATACATGAGATAATACCGAAGGAACGCAATACCGTGGAATATGTAAATATCAAGAAGGCCGGGAACCCGAACGCATACAACCGGGAACCATTCAGCAGCCAGGAAGTTGCCCGCGTGTGGGAAGTGAAGGACACAAATATATATTATACTGTCGTCCTGCTTTTAATTTATACCGGGTGCCGTATATCGGAACTGTTGGACTTGAAAAAGACGGAAGTAGACTTACCGGGGCGCTGCTTTAAGATACTGGAAGCAAAGACGGCCGCAGGCATACGTACGGTACCCATTGCCGAAAAGGTCGTACCATTCTTTGAATACTGGTTAAATCTCAACGACTGCGAATACCTGTTAAGTACCCCGGAAGGGGAACATTTCTTGTATAGAAATTACTATGATAGTTACTGGTCGCCGCTTATAGAAGCCTTAAGCATGAAGCACCGCCCACATGATACGCGCCATACGTGCATATCCCTACTGGCTGCTGCTGGGGTGGATGAGCGCGTAATAAAAAAGATAGTAGGCCATAAAGGCCAGGGCGTCACGGAAACGGTGTATACCCACTTTGAACTTGCAGAACTTAAGGACGCCATAAACAAAATATAGGCCTAAAATAGTGTTACTTACGCGTTACTTACGTGTTACTTACCGTTAAAATTTCATACTTTTTTATACTGTTTGAGAAGGTACCCGAAAATGAAGAAAAACCCCGGAAATACTGAATATTTCCGGGGTTGTCTGTTTTTTCTTCTCTCTGTGTAATTATCTCTTGCTGAACTGCGGAGCGCGACGAGCTGCTTTGAGACCGTATTTCTTTCTTTCCTTCATACGAGGATCTCTTGTTAAGTAACCAGCCTTCTTAAGAGTAGGTCTGAATTCGTTATCTACCTGAAGCAGTGCTCTTGCGATACCATGTCTGATGGCACCGGCCTGTCCTGTGTATCCACCGCCCTTAACATTAACGATTACGTCATACTTGTCAGCGGTTTCTGTAGCTGTAAGAGGCTGACGAACGATAACCTTAAGTGTTTCAAGTCCAAAATACTCATCGATGGATCTCTTATTAATTGTAATATCTCCCTTACCAGGTACTAAATATACTCTGGCGATGGATTTCTTTCTTCTACCTGTTCCGTAAAACTTAGCGGATTTAGCTGCTTTAGCCATTTTACTTATCTCCTTTCAGTCCCTTTAAAATGTTAATACTTCAGGCTTCTGAGCTGCATGCTTGTGCTCAGGTCCAGCATATACATAAAGCTTGGTATACATCTGGTTTCCTAAAGGTCCCTTAGGAAGCATGCCTTTAACAGCGAGTTCTACTACCTTCTCAGGCTTCTTAGCGAGCATTTCACGTAATGTGGTTTCCTTCATGCCGCCAACATACTCGGAATGACGATAGTAAACCTTCTGATCTAATTTCTTTCCTGTAACTTTAACCTTCTCAGCATTGATTACGATTACATAATCACCAGTATCAATATGAGGAGTAAAAATTGCTTTGTTCTTACCTCTTAAAACCTTAGCTACTTCAGAAGCTAAACGTCCTAATGTCATATCAGTAGCATCAACTACATACCATTTTCTGTCGATGGTAGCAGGGCTAGCCATAAATGTCTTCATTCTGATTTCCTCCATATAAAGTTCGATAACCTGTATTGACGAGTTCCTTAAGCGGATGTCCGGGCCACCTAACAAACTTCGCCACATTGAAATATTATATTACACGCTTCCTTGTGTGTCAACCGGAAATTTACCATTGTTTTACTGATTGTTTTACTGATTGTTTTACTGACATCGGAAATTTGCTTGTTTTACTGACTTTTCACCACTTTTTTACTTGTGTCTTTTTATTTGTGGCACCTGTTACCTGCATTTATTTTTCTTCGACGGCCGAATCCCATTCGTAGCCCAAAAGGCACAGTCCCTTTGCCGGTGCAGTCGGACCGCTTTTCTGCCGTTCTTTCCCATCCAGCATCTCTTTCACCCTTTCCGGAGGATACTTTCCCTGTCCGGCTTCGATCAGGGTTCCGGCAATGATGCGCACCATATTATATAAGAAACCGTTTCCACACACACGGATCCTGATTTCTGCGCCCGTCTCTTCCACTTCAAGCTGATAAATAGTGCGGATGGTCGTCTCCGCCTGCGTATGGACGCTGCAGAACGATTTAAAATCATGTTCTCCGACAAGATACGCCGCTGCTTCCCGCATCTTGTCCACATCCAATGCGGTATGCACCCAGTGCGTATACAACCGTTCCGTCGGCATGGGAAAGGCATCGTGACGGATCCGGTATTCGTAGGTTTTACGGCAGTTTTTTTTTCGCGGGTGAAACTCTGGTGAAACCTCTCGCGATCCCACCACCCGGATATCCTCCGGAAGACTTTTGTTAACCGCATAAGAAATCTTTTCCGGCGGGATTCTGGTTTCGGTATCAAAAACCGCGACTGCCCCTTTTGCATGAACGCCGGAATCCGTGCGGCTTGCACCAATTACCCTTATCTCTTCCTGCAAAAGGCGGCTCAGCTCCCGGTTTAAGACTCCTTCTATCGTTTCTCCGGACGGCTGGATCTGCCAGCCACAGTAATTCGTTCCATCATAGGCAACGGTCAGCATAATTCGTTTCATTTTCTTACTTCCTATATTGGGACTTCCATCTGATTATAATATTTAAAACAGAGCTGAAATCACTCTAAAACAAGCTTTTCAGCAACTATTAAGATCAGATACAAAACCAGCATACCATAGGCCAGGTAATCCCGCTTTTTATATTGAAGCGGCTTCATCTTTGTTCTGCCCTCGCCACCGCGGTAACAGCGTGCTTCCATCGCCATTGCAAGATCGTTGGCACGACGGAATGCGGAAATAAACAGTGGCACCAGCAGCGGTACCAGGTTTTTCGCCCTGGTGATAAGGTTACCGCTTTCAAAATCGGCTCCTCTGGCGATCTGGGCTTTCATAATCTTATCCGTTTCTTCTAATAAAATAGGAATAAAACGCAATGCAATCGACATCATCATGGCGATTTCATGAACCGGTACATGAATCTTTTTTAACGGCCCCAGCAGCTTTTCCAGTGCATCCGTCAACTGATTCGGAGTAGTAGTCAATGTCATAATGGAAGATCCAATAATCAGGAAGCAGAGTCGGGCTGCCATCAGAAGTGCCAGCTTAATACCCTCTTTCGTGATCTTCAGCTTCCAGAAAGATACCACCACCTCTCCCGGTGTCAGAAACAGGTTGAATACTCCGGCAACCACAAGCAGGAATACAATGGCCTTCATGCCACGTACCATGAATTTAAACGGTACATGGGATAAACGGATCATCACAACCAGAAAAGCAGCAGCGATCAGATATCCCCAGAAACTATTTACAATAAAAAGGGAAACAATAAATGCCAGTGTCGCCACCAGCTTGACTCTGGGGTCAAGACGATGGATGACCGAATCGGTCTGGTAATATTGTCCCAATGTAATATCCTTCAGCATCTCTATATCCTTCTATCTATGCAATGCATGTAAAATTTCAAGCCTTGCTTCTTCAATCGTTGTTGCATCTGCCGAAACCGGCATTCCCTTATCCTTTAAGGCATGCATGATGTAGGTTACCTGCGGTGCCGCAAGTCCTACCTCCTCAAGCTCCTTATATCGCTTAAACACTTCCTTCGGGATCTGGTCCATCAGGACTTCCCCTTTGTTCATCACGATAATACGGTCTACATATTTCGCCACATCCTCCATACTGTGGGAAACCAGAATGACCGTCATCCCCGTTTCCTTGCGGAATGCAGCAACCTGATCAAGAATCTCATCGCGCCCCTTCGGATCCAGTCCTGCCGTGGGCTCGTCCAGGATCAAAACATCCGGCTTCATGGCAAGCACTCCGGCAATCGCAACACGTCGCTTTTGTCCTCCGGATAAGTCAAACGGTGACTGGTAAAAATACTCATCCTCCAGTCCAACCTGCTTTAACGCCTGATAGGCGCGCAGTTCTACTTCCTTTTTATCAAGCCCCAGGTTCTTCGGTCCAAAGCAGACATCCGTAAACACATCCATTTCAAACAACTGATGCTCCGGATACTGGAACACCAGACCGACCCTGCTCCGCAGCTCCTTACGGTTATAATCCGCATCATGGATGTCTGCGCCATTATAATACACATGACCGCCTGTCGGCTTCAAAAGTCCGTTCAGATGCTGGATCAGCGTAGACTTTCCTGAACCGGTATGTCCGATGAGTCCGATGAACTGTCCGTCCGGGATCACCAGATTAATGTCCTTCAGAGCATGGAATTCCATTGCGGTTCCTTCTTCATATGTGTGACTGACATGATCTAAAATAATGGACATTCCGTATTCCTCTCCTGCGACTTCTTTATCCGGTTCATCCAGTGCTTCCTGCTGCTGTGAAACCGATATTACAAAAACGGTAATTATTCAGTATCTTCATAATTACAATGCAATGCATTACTATCTGTCAATAACCAAGTGCAGTAACCAGTTCTTCCGTCGTTAAAATTCCATCAGGAAGCGGAACACCGTTCTGCTTTAATTCATGGGCTAGCAAAGTAACCTGCGGGACATCCAGCCGTAAGCTCTTGAGCTTCTCCACCTGACTGAAAATCTCCCTCGGTGTCCCCTCCATGGCAATCTTTCCTTCATCCATGACAATGGCCCGATCCGCATGAATAATTTCTTCCATATAATGGGTAATCAGAATTACCGTAATCTCCTCGACATCATTCAGGGCACGCACGGCACGGATCACTTCCTTGCGGCCATTCGGGTCAAGCATGGCGGTCGGTTCATCCAGGATGATACACTTCGGATGCATGGCAATCACTCCGGCTATGGAAACACGCTGCTTCTGTCCCCCGGAAAGCTTATTCGGGGAATACTTACGGAACTCATACATGCCAACAGCCTTAAGGCTTTCTTCCACCCGCTGCCAGATCTCCTCTGTCGGTACTCCCAGATTCTCCGGTCCAAAGCCAACATCCTCTTCCACCACCTGTCCGATGATCTGGTTATCCGGATTCTGGAATACCATTCCCGCCTCCTGACGAATGTCCCACAGATGTGCTTCATCTGTGGTATTCATGCCATCGACCCACACGGTTCCCTCTGTTGGATACAGGATCGCATTGATATGCTTCGCCAGTGTAGATTTTCCGGAACCGTTATGTCCTAAAATGGCAATAAAATCGCCCTGCTTAATCTCCAAAGAAACATCGTCAATGGCTGTCGTGATACCCTCGACATTACCCTCGTCATCACGGCGGATATATTCAAATTTAAGGTTTTTCGTCTCTACAATGCTCATGACCTGTATTTTACAGGATTCTGTTTTCATTTGCAACGCTTTTATACGGTGCACAGATGAAAATACAAAGCAGAAAATACCAGGGCAGGAATACACAACCGGAATACACAGATTATAACCGTTCTTCCTTGCACGGTTTACTATTATGCAGTACACTGTAACTATTCAGAACCATGCAAAATTGCCTTCCGTTACCATACACATGAAAAAATGATCCAGTGGATCATTTTTGAGTTTATGCCTGCATTCATACAGAATGGCATTATATATGGTGAAGTAACCACATGAGGTAACTACTCTGTGTAACAGCGGTTTTACGAATGGAGTGCTGAATAGTTACTAATAATTTAACATCTGGAGAACGAACATGGATTTAAAGAAAATTATCAAAAGCATCGGCATGATTTCCTGTATTATTATTTTGTGTACTGTAATTGTGAAGTATACCATTCCGAACGAAACGCTTTTAGATTATGCAAACAAAAATCCGGAGCTTGCCTACGCTTTACCGGAAGCATCTGCCCTTGATCAGAACTCTGATGCTGGGGATCTCACTTCTATTGAAAAAGCTAATGGAAATAAAACAACGAACGAAAGTATCTCCAATGCAGAAGATACCAATGCAAAAGATACCAATGTAAAGAAGACAAATACTGAAAAGTCAGACAGCAATATGACAGATGTGTCACCATCTGAGAATCCAGAAAATACTGCTAATTCCACACCTTCTGTCGCTGCTGTCGATTCCTTCTGCTATGAAGAGTTGACTGATGAGGTCAAGGCAAGAATCACCGGAATCTCCTATCCAATCACCGAAGAGGAAGCAGACTCCCTTGCAATTCCCGCCGTAAACCTGGTTTCTGATCCTGCTGCCCTACAGATCAGTTACGATGATCTGCGTTACCTCAAAGTTCTTTATTATGACTTTGACGGAAATGTTCAGGGGGGTGAATTAATCTGTAATGTATCTATTGCAGAGGATCTGAAGGAAATCTTTTATGAACTGTACCGCAATCAGTATCCGATTCAGAGTATCCGGCTGATTGACGACTATAACGGAGACGATACCGCCTCTATGGAGGCCAATAATACCTCATGCTTTAATTATCGGGTTGTAGATGGTACAACAAGTCTCTCCAAACACGCCTTGGGCTGTGCTATTGATATTAATCCATTCTATAACCCTTATGTGGTATTTGATAAAACAGGAAACGGTCAGGATTACATCTCACCTAAAGGAAGTGAGATCTATGCTGACCGTTCCAAAGATTTTGCTTATAAAATTGACGAACAGGATCTGTGTTACCGGCTATTTAAGGAGCACGGCTTTACCTGGGGTGGCAGTTGGAACTCCTGCAAGGATTACCAGCACTTCCAGAAAACACCCTAAATAATTGTCTCACTCTTAGAAGTATGATCCTGATCCATATTTTCCTCGGACTTAACCACTTCTGCACACGACTCGATCTGCTCTTCTGCCTTTGCATCTACAGTCACTGCTTCGAGTTTTTCTTCCTTTACCTTCACTTCTGTCCATTCAGTTGAATCCTCGGCCTGTGTCTGTTCAGTATCGGGGTCTTCTTCCTTCTGCGCTTTCTGCCCCTCTGCTTCTACAACCGTTATAAACTCTGCAAACTCCTGCTCCAGAATCATCCGGATCAGGGTATTCTTCTGCTGAACTCTTCTGGATGAATAAATCATGATACATGCCACGGCTCCGGCAGCCAGAAGTACCACGATAAGTGCTTCCCGGTTTTGATTGGCAGTGCCTGTGCCCTCAAGCAGGATGATAATTCCAGAAAGGGTCAGTATTACCGCTAATGCCATCTGGCAGCGGTTCTGCCCATTATAGGAAGCTTCACTATATGCCAGATTATAAGTATCCCGGTCAACGACCTTCTTTTGTAATTCCTCACGAAGCGCCTGAATCATTGATCTGTCAGACGTCCTGTTTCCTCTCCTCATAACTCCCGGGAAAAGCCTTTTCAGGCTTTTTCCGGCATTCTCTTCCTCTGTACAGACCCCGGATTTCCGACTCCCATTTTCCCGGAACTCCCGGAACTGCCCGGAAGCATGGGGTCTGATCTTTTCAAAAAGGCAGGCAATTCCATTTAAGATTCCCGCCAGCAGATCCACAACTGCCACAAGCAGGTTTATAATTGCCCTGCATAAGCCCTTAACCGACTGATATATATTATCCATCGTGTTCCCCTTATAATTCAAATATACTCATGTTTTCTTTTAATTTATCTGCGATCGTCTTCTGCTGTCCGGCAATTCTGGTAATATCCCGGATGAGTTCGCCGATCTGCGCAACTGATGCTGCGGATTCCTGCGTACCTGCTGCATTTTCTTCTGCCACGGCAGTCAGATTCTGAACAGTATCGGTAATGGTAATCCTGGTTTCATTCAGCTTCTTGCTCTGCTGTGCGATTCTGCCAATAGCGGCAATGGAGTCGTCCACCTGACCGATTACCTGACGTACCTGATCATTGGTCCTCTCTACATTTGCATTCTGTTCATCCATAATTTCTTTTACAGCTTCCATGGTCTCTACAGCCTTACCGGAATCATCAAGGAGTGAAGTGATGATCTCTTCAATCTGTCTTGCTGATTCATTCGACTGTTCTGCAAGCTTCTGAATCTGTCCTGCAACAACAGCAAAGCCCCTGCCCTGTTCTCCCGCTCTTGCAGCCTCAATAGAGGCATTTAAGGACAGCAGGTTCGTTTCCTCTGCAATCTCGGTAATGAGCGCCGTAGCCTCCTTAATACGCTGTGCAGAAGAGTTCGTGGTATTGGTCTGATTGTAAATCATATCCATGGATTCCCTGGTCTTTTGATTGATCTTCTGTAACTCCTCAATTGTGGTTACCGCATCCTGGCCTAAGGTTTTGATCTGCTTTGCATTTTCATTTAAAGTCGTAATTTCTTTGGAAGTATCTTCAATCATATTGCCCATGGAAATAACATTCTCTGTCGCACTCTGGGTTTCCTGTGCCTGACTTCCTGCTCCCTGTGCAATTTCATCTACCGCACGCTCAATCTGACTGATGTGCTCCATACTGGCAGAGGTCTTTTCATTTAATACTTCGCTGCTTCCAAGTAATTCCTTACTATTGTCCTTAATTTCAGTAATGACATTGGTAAGATCCTGCTTCAGCTTTTGAACTGCACGGCTGATCTGACCGATCTCATCCTTACGCTTTGCAAACCTGCTGTCCAGTTCCACATTAAGCTTACCGGCTGCCACCTGCTCGAGCGCACCGGTTCCACGGATCAGGCCTTTCGCCATACTTTTAACTACTGCAATCGTTGTACCGGTAAACAGTAACATAAACAAAAGCATAATTCCGGCAATCAGGCTGATAATCCTGTTGATCTCAGTCTTGGCTTCTGTCTGTGACATTCCGGAAAAGACCATACCCACTACCTGACCATCTTCTGTAACCGGAACATAATATCCAAAATAGGGAACTCCGTTCACGTTAATATCATCTGAAAAGTACTCCTGATTTCCATTGAGCACCTTATCAATAACCACTTCCTGTGCAGTTGTACCAATAATACGTTCTCCCTGCTCATTGACAACAGAAGACATATATCTCGTATCACCATAAAACACGGTAATATCCATGTCTGTCGCGGATTTGACATGGTCAGCGATCTCTGTTGCATTGGTAACATCAAATTCACCCTTGTATAGAATGCCATCTTCTACATGAAGCTCACCTTCATCTGCATAATCAATAGTATCCCGGACAGCTACTGCTGCACCACGAAGGCCATTTTCAATGTTATCGGTAACAACTTCCTTAATTCTTGCATTTCCAAAAATAATGGTTGTTAACCCAAGAACAATTAATGGAAATAATGACATTGCCAGTAATTTGGTTTGCATTTTCATAGTTTTCACAGCCCTTCTGTTTTATTTGTGTATAATTTGTAACTATTCAGAGCCATGCAAATTATGACAATATGGACGTCGAATGCTCG
>ERZ827423.544-NODE-544-length-46221-cov-5.271737_pt1 | contig 46221 bp, 45 predicted proteins | sample MGYA00519775_ERZ827423 | MGnify/ENA primary metagenome ERZ827423 (study PRJEB31778, sample SAMEA3449296) | human gut metagenome | biome: human gut; feature: human-associated habitat; material: faeces | place: United Kingdom | collected 2010/2012 ... | reverse complement strand
GTGTATTATTATCATATTTTAAGTTAACTATATAATTTTCTTTTATAAATGCTTCTCCATTAAATGTAAAGCCATTTTGTTCAAGTAATGATATGTAACTGTTGTATGCTGTTTCTTTTATATTTGTTAATTCATACATTACGTGTTTATTACTTATTTCCATATATCCTAGTTTTCCTTCTTTTAGAGGTGGTACTATATCACTAAATAGATTTTCTGGTAACACATTTATTGGATTTGGTTTTGGTACTTCTATTATTATGTCTTCTTTTTTTGGTATTTCTTTTGTAGTTTCGGTATTTTTATTTGTATTTCCTGTTTTTATTGTTTCATTATTATTGTTGTTTTGTGATTCTTTTACATCTATTCTTTCAATATTGTTATATTTATTATTTATAGATTCAGTAGAATAATTATAATTATATACTTCAGTACCTGCTTTTACCCATTTATAATCTTTATTTGAATAACAATTTTCTAGTATTTTAGTGTAATCTGTTTCGTGATTATTTATTGCAAATTGTATAAGTTCATCCTGTTTGCTTGAACCATATCCTGCATTTGTAACTCTATCTCCATCTAAAGATAATACTTTTCCAGATGTTAGATATGCTGCTAATTTGGCTAGTTTTGCCCATTTTTGTACAGTTTCTGCATCTGCGGTTCTTTCTCCGTTCCCTTTTAAACGGGAAGCGCTAAAGCATTGTTTAGAAGAACCAGCTTCTATTTTATGATCTTGTGCGTGTCTAGGAGATTCAACTGTTTGTGCAATTCCATATGATCTTGCTAAAACTGCGAATGCCATCATTGATGCAAGCATTTCTTCATCAGTAGCAACTTGTCCATTATTGTTTTTTCCTTCGTAATATCCTTCATAATACATTCTAGCTACTGATTCACCTAATATTACTCCTGCTACATATTCATCTATAGGATAAGAGCCAATTGCATTTTTTGTTTTTTCATCTATTACATTTATCATGATACTATTATCCCACGCTGAATCAAAGTCAATATTGTCAATGTTATCAAGTGCATATCTTAAATCATAATTATAGTTTGTATTAGGTAGTGTTGAAATATTTGTAATTCTATTTGAACCATCATCGTAACCACTATTTAATATATTAATTATAGTTTGTTTATCAAAATTGGCTAAATTTCTCTTGTTATATTGTGCAATTAATTTAGTCATTGTTTCTTCTTTTAAATTTCCAAAATAATTTTTGTATACTTCTGGTGGTATATAGTTATTATCTTGATATTGTGCTCCGCTTTGGGATTTACTTGTATTTCTATATAATGCACTCATATCATTAAGTAAGTACCCTTTTTTAGCACATTCTTCATATGTAAGATATTGTATTCTTGCACAAGCAGATTCTTCTGAAATCCAGTATCCTTTACCTGTATTTTCAAGAATAACTATCATGTGTCTTTCATTGTTCATTATGTCTCCGGAATTACCAGTTTTATAATTTGGCGAACTGCTATTTACTTGAATTCTATCTTCTTGTGTTATTTCATCTACACCTCTTTGATATTTTTCTACTGCTCTATATCTACTATTATCTCCAGTAATTCCTACACATCTACATAACCAATCGTAATAGTTATTACAGTCTAATGTTCCAAGCATATTGTTACTATTTCCTAGATAGAATCCATGGTTTTCTTTGCTATCATAATTTCCACCTAAATTATAATCAAGTGCTAAACCAAACATTGCTAAAAGACCAGTAAAGGAATATGCCATATAAGCAACACCTTTACCAGTATACATTAAATCTTCATCTACTAGTTTTTCTATGAATGCCTCATTTAGTTTATTTAAATATTCTTCATTCATTCCTGCTTCTTTTAAAGCTTCATATGGATTTTGTATTTCTTTTAGTTGCGTATAGTAGTCGTTACCATTAATAGCTACTAAGGCCTTCATATAGGAATCTGACATATTTACTAAATCTTCACATGTCACTTCTCCATTTAGTATCCAACTTTTTAGTTTTGATTTGAAATCACCATTTGAAATTAATATAATAAATTCCCATTCGTTTATTACTTTTGGAATATTATAAATTCTATCTAATTCATTATTAAGATTATTTAAATAGCTTGAGATATTATTATTTATATTAATATAAGATAATAAATTATTTATAGAAGATATGTTTTCTTTTATTTCGTTTGCATAAGATATTGCACTATTAATACAATTTTTTGAATCATTTACGGCAATCTCATTATATATAAATTTGTTATTCATACTATCACCCGCTACATTCTTATACATTTGTAGTTTTTTGTAATTGTCTTATTTCATTTTTCCAAGTAGCAATATTTTTTTGCAATTCTTGTATTCTTGTATCAATAGATGGATTAATTTCCTCTATATTTGCTTTAGCATTCTTTATATTATTTGAAATTTCAGATATTGATCCATCGTCTGCTGATTTGCCATTAATTATTAAACCAGTGCTTATCAAACTAGAAGCTTCTTCTAACTTGCTTGTACAATCAATAATGTTATCCGACAACTCAGATATTGCTGTTTTTAATGAATTACACTTTTCTATTTCGTTATTTGCTCTTTGAATGGCAGCATTTAGTTCACTAATAGTTGTCATAAATACCTCCTACATATTACTTTTCTTCTAACTTATTTAATACCTCTCTTGTTACATTAGCAAGTTCTCTTTTTACTGTTTTTGCAGCATTTTCAATTACTGGTTGTGATGCTTTTTTTGCCATTTCTACAAGTTCTTCTGCTTTTACTTTTAATAAATCACATTTTTCTTTGGCTATACTTAAAACTTTTTCTTTATCTAAACTTCTAAGTTCTGCTTCTATTTCATTTAATTTATTTGATATATTTTCTTTTATTTCATTAGCATCTAATTTTCTTACTTTATCCCATAAGTTAGATATTTGATTAGCAAGTTCCTTTCTTGTTTCACTACCACTTTTAGGAGCAAATAAAAATCCTAATCCTAGTCCAACTAGTGCTCCTCCTAAGAAACTAAATGTTTTTCCTTTTTTACTCATAATCTTCTTCCTCCTCTTTTTTATTATATTTTCTCTTTCCAATCTTTAGTACAAAATTAGTTATGCCATCAACTATTCTATTGGTTGCATATGAAATTTTATCTGTACAAAAATCAATTACATTAAAAACTCCATTTAAAGACTTTACTTTGTTATCTACATCATCAACTATTTTATCTACTTTTCCTAATATTTTTATAAGTTTTACACATAGAACTATTAAAGTTATAAGTAAAGCAATTGCAGCAACATAAAGCAACAACGGAAGAATTAATTTTGATATTTCTAAAAAACTCATTCTTTTTCATCTCCTTCTTCATCTTTATACATACTATCAACTAAAGAATAAAAATCATCGTTTGTATCTTTTAGTAAGTCATCTATTGACTTTATTTTTTCGTCTACTTGATTAGATAATTCTTCATTATTAAAATCATCTTCTTTTAATTTATCTTTGAATAAATCTATTATTTCATCTGATTCTTTTTGATTTTCTTTATTTTTTTCTTCTCTTGTTGTAGCTTGATTACCATATGCTTTTTTTATAACATAATCTATATCAACCTTATCTTCACTATCTGTAAGAAGTCCATCTTTAGAACTGATTTCATCCTTCGTATAATTTTTATCCAATACTCCATATACTGGAGAAATAACTGGGGAAGGTTTAAATGTTTTCTTTTGCGGTTTTACTTCTCTTTTTATCTCTGGTTCATATTTAGTATTTTCTCTTTCTAACACATTTATACTTTTACTCTTTTTTCTTTCTTCTTTGAAATCATCTTCTTCAAATATAATAGGAAATTTAAATTTTTGATTAGTTTCAATTAAATCTCTATCACTAACTACATCTTCTTTTGTTATTTGCGGAATTTCTTTTACAACTTCTTCCTTTTTTGTTTCTTCTTTTACTTCTATTTTCTTTGGAATACTTTTATATGATTCCTCTGATTCAATTTCTTCTTCCTCTATAAAAATATTTTTTAACTTATCAAAAAGTCCCATAATAATCCACCTTTCTTATTCAACTTGTTTACCGATATTTCCTTCGGTATTTTTTTCATCTACATATTCATCGTACTTATTTATGTAATCTATAAAATTTCCTTCTTTTTTTGGAACATAGAAATCAAATGTTTCTTCTTTAAGTTTTCCTCTATCATCACCTATTGCATAGTTTGTAATTGAATCGTTAAACTTAATTGAATTAAGTATGTAACAAATATTTACAATTGAATTTTTTAAGTTTTCCTCGCTTGCATATGTTTCTATGCTGGCATAGTTATAATAAACATATATTAAATATTTATCATTTTCCTTTTTTATATTTGCATATCCTGTTTTGTTATTATAATCAAAGCTTTTAGAGAAATATAGTGAATCATCTAATTCATAATCTATATTATTTTTATAGAAGTAACCAACCGCATCAATATATAAATAATAATAATTTCCATTTGAATATAGTTCTTCATTGTATTCTTTACTTTTTACTACTTTTACACCTCTAGGTAAATAATATTTGTAGCCATTAGTTGAGTGATTGGCTAAATTAGTATTATTGGCTAAAAATGTATCAAATAATTTGTTTATATCCATTTCATTATATTTACTCTTGTATTCACATCCACATAGGGTAAGGATAAAGAGTAAAAGTATCAAAACTTTTTTCATAAGTTCACCTACTCTTCTACATTATATCACGATAAGAAAAAAATATCTATAAAAAGATATTTTTAAATTTACAATTATTAACTTTGATTTAAATTATCCCAAAGGATTTATTTTAACATTAGTGTTTGCTGCGCTCCAGCATTGTTTCCATTCATCTCCGCCTACCCAGCCAGTAATAACTGAAACTACTAAAACTAATAGGAACACTGCTACTGCTGCAATTGCTCTTTTAACTAAAATACTTGTAGCCGCTTTGATTTCTTTTTCATCTCCAGCCATAACTGCTTTACCTAAATCAATAGTTCCAAATATTATTAATAGAACTGGTATACCAATTTGCATAATTTTTAGTACAGTTTTTAAAATTCCAATTATACTAAGTAGTTCTGAATTCTCACATAAACTCATAGTTCTTCCTCCTTTATAACAATTTAATTTTATAATATATGTTTATAATTGTCAACTTCTACGTTTAAATATACCAAATAATTTGTTATTATTAGACATTTCTCTTGGTTCTACTCTTTGCTTAAGAAAGCCCAATTTTACTAAGAAATTATCAAGTATTTCACTTGGATATCTGTCATTTAAAGGAGGAATGGAATAAAATATTTTAATTCCTGACTCCATCTCAAATTCTCTAATATCTTTTTCAGATAATAAGCTTTTATTTAAAATGACCTTTTTACTTAAAAGAGTTGGTAATTTTTCTCTATTCCTTGATACGAATTTATTCATTTTTATAATTGATGGTTCAATTAAATATAGAACTTCATTACATGCTTTTTCTTGATCAGATTTATTTAAATCAATTAAAACAATATCTACATTTCCATTTAATTTTAATAATTCTTTTCCTAAGTCTTCACTAGTTGTTGATATCATATCTTTGTCGCTATAAAACAAAAAATCTCGTGAATCAATTTCAATTGCTTTAACTACATAATTATTTTGCAATTGCCTCTTAAGCATAAAAATTAATGATGAACTTCCTGCATTTTCAGTTAGATTTTTAAAGCCAATAACTTTTGTTCTGTTATTTTCTACTCTCATCATAGAAAATGGTTTATCTTCTATTTGGTGCATTGATGCAACATCTTTGTATGAATTAGGATGATTAAGTAAATATATAACACCATCTATATTTTGTGTAAAATTATATATACCCATGGATATGAGTTTTGAAATATATTCCCTAGAAGAGGTTTCTGCTGAACCATCAAGTAGAATAATTATTTTACTCGTATCTAAATGTATAGATAAATTTTGTATATTTTTTACATCTTTATAATCTCTGATTGCAGTAATATCCAATATCATTCTTTGGTAAAAAAAGTTTTCAAATATAGAAATAATTTCTTCTACTGAAAACTCTCCTTGAATCTTTTTAATTACATCTATTTGAAGAGAAGACAAAAGATTGTTTGCCTTGTTAGACACGATTACATTCATAAATACACCACCTTACATGCTATAAATAACTTTTGTTTCCCCGGATACTGGAAAATTAGTTAATCTTCCAACTATAGGAAAGTCAAAAGAAACATACGTAGTAACTTTATAATATGTCCCTCTTGTTGATGTCAATTCTTCAATGCAATAACCACCTACGCTTGCAGCGTTTATACAATCTTCTTCAACCATCATGTTGCCATTTGCTTTATAATAACCAACACTAGCAACATATTCTTTTATATGCTCTTCAGCAAGATCATAACCTTCATATGCTTCTATCAGATTTATAATCTGATTTTTTACTCTAAAAGTAATAGAATAATTAACTGCAATTGCCATGAAGCACACATAAATTACTATGAAAAACATTACTAATTTTATTAATAAAGCTCCACCAACTGCCTCTCTCATTCTATCACCTCTTTATTATATTAAATCTGTTTCTACTATTTCTACATAACCTGTAGCATTAGGATCATTACCATCATTATCATTTATACCGCCTCTTATTTTGTCTTTAATTGAAGGCCATAAAGCCCAGAAGAATGCAAGTACAGCTCCTAATGCTAATATTGTGATAAGGGTTAAGTTTAACTCACCTGTAGCAGCTTTCATATTTTACCTCCTTTACTTTTATTTTTTATATTATATATCATATTTATACACAAAGCAATTATTGTTTACACTTTTTTACGAAAATGATTGTAACATTGATATTAAAAGTAATAACATTACTCCTCCACCAACTGCACCCAGCATTATCATTGTCTTGTTTTCCATTACTTGTAATCTTTCTTTATATCTTGTTTCTCTTGCTTTATTTTGAAGTGCTGATACACTTTTTGAGAACATTACAAGTTGTTCGTGCTTATTTTCTTGTGAACCAAGACCTAATCTATATAATAATCTCATCATTCTCATTGAATCATTTACTGGATATTCTTTAGCGAAATCCATATATGGTTCAACAGTTGAATCTCCTTCATTTATTCTTTCTACTAAATTTCTTAAACCAGATCTAAATATTTCTGGTGCACTATCAATACTTTTTGCTAATGCTACTGGTATTGTATAATGCTGTGCTAATACTTCTAGTGTTTTAAGAAAATATGGTAATTGTAAATTTATCTCATGTAAATGTTTTTTGTAATAGGTTTTTAAACTACTGTATGATGATTTGAAAACAAAAAATCCAACTACAAATGCAGCTAATACATTTAAAAAAGATAATTGAGTAATAAATAAGAATATAAGAAATACTATTACTATAAATGCATTCTTTGTTCTTTTTTGAAAAAGAACGTTAGGATCTACACCTTCTCCATACTTACTTCTAACTAGAAAATCATAATCTGACTCTTTTAATTTGTCTAAAAATGCAGTATTTTCTTGTATAAATTGTCCACTATTTATTTTTTTATTCTTCTCTAATATATAAAGAATAATTATACCAACTACTAATATCTCCATTATTCAGCACCTACATTCTCATTATAATATTTTTCACCATTTAGTAAGAAATAACTATTAATTATAATAATTGCATGTAATAATATTCTAACTACTGTTTGATCTAATAATTTTAAATACGAATCCATTCCAAGCAGATACTGAATTAACATTACCATCAAGTATAATAGGATTCCATATCTTAAAAATGATTTATGAAATGCAGATCTATCCATTCTATCTCTATAAACACCTTCTACTAGTGCATCTATATCTACAAGCATTGCATCTAGTGTATCTTTAGCATCTAATGAGCCCTCTTGTGTAATTTGATAAAATAATTGATGCATATTTTTTACTATATGATAGTCATATTTTTTATCCATATATTCTATTGATTCTTTTACTGACCCATTTACATAGGACATATCTATCATTTGTTTTACATCACTTAAAACGGGATCTTCTAATACTCCAGATGAATAGACACCTTCTAATGATTTTACAAATGATTCAGTTACAGCAAATTCCATTATTGTATTTGTTGTATATACTTGGATTTGTTCAAAAATAAATTCGCTATATACTCTTTTACATCTTAAGTAAGCTAAATATGGAATAACTAATACTGCTACTACTACATAAAAAATACTTATTATTATGCTGTAAAAATATAAATATGAAACTATAAACGCAGCACCTGCAAACATTATTACTTGCACTGTATATTGTTTTGGGGTATATTCCATGCCGAGTTCTTTTACTTTCTCTCTTATTTTTTTAAATGAGTAGGGTGCAAATTTATCATATGCTTCTCCTACTTTTCCAACTATAAACTTATATGTAATAGCACCTGTATTTTTTCTATAAATTACTATAAATAGAGCAATAATGAGTATTAGTAAAAATTCCATAGTATACCTCCTTTATTATATCTCTAGTATTTCTTCACTTGATTTTGATTTCACAGTTGGTGTACTTGTAACATCTTCCTCTTGTTTTACTATAACATCTTTAGGAAGAATTACACCCTGTGCTGATAAATAATCCAATAGATATCTAGTTGGATTTGCATAATAAACTTGTCCAGTTGGTGTTTTTTTATAAATTATATTACTTTTTGCGTTATTATCATCATCAACATAAAATTCGCAAACTTCACAAACTTCACGAATAAATCGTTGTGTATTTTTATCTTGGTATCCTCTTATATGAACGCCTATTTGAACATATCTATAAACTGATTTTAAGAATTGATCAATATCAAGGTTAGTTTCAAGCAAACTATACATACGATTTGGTATTGAAGCGGCTTTATCAGCATGTATTGTAGATATTATATAGTGTCCTGATGAAATGGAATTACGCACAGCCATTACCGCTTCTGCACTACGTACTTCTGATAGTAATATCCATTTTGGATTTTGTCTCATGCATGTAACTAATACATCTGAATAAGATGCAATATTATTAGTTTTCATTGCTACTATATCTCTATATGGGAATATTCTATCTAAATGTAGTTCTAGAGTATCCTCGATAGTTATAAGTTTTTCATTTTCTTTAGTGTGTGCTGCTAGATATTTTAAAAACTCTGTTTTACCACTACCTGTTTCACCACTTATAATTATATTGCAATGACCTTCAACACATTTAAGTAGAAAGTCATGTATGGTTTCTGTTATATATTTTTCTTCTATTATTTTTTCTTTTTTTAATCTGATCTTTGCGGGTGTTTTTCTCATTAAAAGTGCAATACCATTTTTTGCTATTGAATCATGTACAAAGTTAAGACGAAGCTCTGCACTTTCTGCATCCAAAAAGGGGTGTGCCATATTGAAAGTTTTACCCATCATATTTGCGCACTGAAAAGCAAGCTTTTCAATTATAGCATTATTAACGTCTTGCAATTCTGGCTTATAAATTCCCTTTGAAAGTGATTTAAGCCATAACTGCCCATTATTACTATATGATACGTCAGTAATATCGTCATCATCTAAATATTTTTTTAATGGGCCAAAATCAACATTAGTAAACATCGTATCCATAAAGCCCTCCTTTTTTTCTACTGCTCTTCAGTAGGATTATAAATCGGTGGCAATTCATCTACTGGAACTGTACCTGTATTTAATTCTATGAAGTTTTTAAGTGCTGTACTAGCCAATCTAATAGCGCCTGGTTCAGAACTATATGACTCAGTTGTAGGTACTGGTATTAATTCTGCAGAAATTTCTCTTATATTTGATAGATATGTTGCTTTTCTCAATAATAAATGCATATCTTCAGGCACAGCAAATATTATGATGCTTGGAACTCTTTCTTCATCACTATTTTCAAAAACATGTTTTCCATTTCTATCTTTTACAGCAAGTACTTTAACATTTTCAATTAGTTTACCAACAGTTACCTTGCCATCAGAGTTTAAATATTTAAAATATACATCTATATAGTTATTTGGAAATATTGAATTACCATAAGTACTATTAACGTTTACAGATAAGTTAAATGGCGTATAGCCCTCTGGTATTGTAATAAACGCTGAATCTGGTAATTGATCAGATGTAACAACTGTTTGTGTGTAAAACAAACTTCCCTCTGGTATTATTGTATTATAATTAGACCATTTACCTACTATATATTTTATATTTGTGATTGTTGATTTGTTAATCATACTTGGCATAACATCCATGTATCCAATCATATCTTCTGTTATTTTTGTTCTTGGTTGTATTGTTGTTTTTGCGTACGGAACCTTTGTAGGATTAGTAGCTTGTTTTATTCTATAATTATATCCAAAGTATATTATACCAACAATAAGTGCTACTCCTATAATTGTTACTGTATTTTTGTTTTGTAAAAATCTTTTAATTTTGAAACCTAAATTGCCCATTTTATTCCTCCTAGCATACTTTTATTATAAGATAATTATATCATATTTTTATTTTATGTAAACTTAATTTTTATTTTTTGGACGTGAAAAGAGAAAAGTATATTACTTTCTCTTTACAATTGTCGGATTATTTATTATAAATAAACTTTTTTCCATTTCGCTTAAATTAAATGTATCATATGGATAATTACTATTATAATCTCTTACTCTTTTTATAGATCCTCTATCCAAAGATATTTCAAATTTTTGTAATGTTAATAGTGTTTCATATGGTTTAGATATTATTATATTTTCTTTTCCTTGCCAATTAGCAGCTGGTTCTCTATTTGGAAATGGATCATCAATATCTATTTGTCTATAAATAAATGTTGAACTTCCATATTTTTTATAGTTTTCATCTACTGTTGTAGTAGAACTGCCTTGTGGAAATATTAAATTTTTTACTTTGTATGAACAATTTACTGATAATTTCCATTTATCTTTACTCTTATCAATATTATTCCCTATTTCATCAGCCGTAAGTGTTAAATTATATCCAGTTTCATCAGTCGCACCAGTTTGTGGATTTGTAAGTTCTTTAAAATCAACAAAGTATCTATCACCTGCATTACAAGTTTTAGTACTTGGAACATTTTTTATTTCTCCTGTATATCTTTCTACATATGTATTTGGCATGGTATATTTTCCATATATTCTTGCTGTTTCAGTCCAATTTGATATTGTTTTTGTAGAACCAGCACATTTTTTTAATGATTCATCATATCCGCATGAAGCATAATTTACTTCATCAACATTAACATTTGATTCATAATCATTAATTTTTAATGATACATATTTTATTGTTTTAGAACCAGTAGAAGTATCTACCTTTAATTCTACATTTGCATTTAGTTTATATTCATTTTTATAGTCACTATCTTGTTTTGTAAACTCATCGCATTGCTTTTTTAAAGTATAATAATTTACTATTTCATTTGCTTTAGTATCTTTATCTGTTCCAGTGAGTTTTTCATATTCACCTACTAATTTTTTAATTTTTGTTTCATATTCTTGATATTTATAAGTTGCTGTACATTTCCTCTCACCACTATAATAAAGAGGATATCTAAAACTTGTACCTGCTAATACTTTTTTTACTGGATCAATTGAAAAAATAATACTTTCAGTACATTTTATTGTACATACTTCATTTTCAAGTATTTTTTCTTCACTTTCCGTTTTAAAAGTAGTTGTCTTTTTAAAATTAGTATCACATGATAAAGTTCTATCTTGCGTAGTTTGTGTATCATTATTGATTGTACAACTATCTGCATATACAAATGCTGGTAAAATTAAACTTAATAAAATTAATATCTTTTTTCTCATAATATACTTCTCCTTTTTTTATTAGTTATTTTAATATCTACTACTATATAAATAATTAATAATAGCACTCCAAATGCACTAATATATTCGTTATATTTTATTATAAAATCGAATATATTAAATTTATTACCTTCATTTGTTGTTTGCTTAGTTGTTGTTGTTGTTCGTTTTTGTTCAAGTGACTCAATATATTTATTTAACGATTCTTTAAATTGTTCTTCTGTTAATGTAACATTAATATCTTCTTTACATAGAGCATATTCTTTATGACCTATACATAATTCGCTTGTAGAAAACTTATTATAATAAGGTACACGTATACTTCTACTATCTGGTTTATATGTTTTACAATAACTACTATCTATAGCATATATATCTAAATTTAAAATGGTTCCTGGATTTATATCTTCTATTTTATCGTTTTTATAATATTTTTTATTTGTTTTAGTATCAAGAACATACAAATTATCAGATATATTATAAAAATATAAAGTATAAGTAACATTACCATTTTTTTCTACTTTACTTAATCTATAAGTTAATAAAGATGCTTCTTCTCTTAATGATATTTTTAATTCATCAGTGCATCTAGAATCAATAACTTCATGAATTGCTTTTGTTCTTATAGGCGACAATACTACTAACATAATAAGTAATAATATATACTTTTTAATAATATCACATCCTATTCTAAGAGAATTATATCATCATTTTTCTAAATAATCTACCCCTTTAAATGGTTCAGTAAATGATAAGTCATTAAAATTTTGTTGTCTTAATACTTCATAAACCATTATAGCCACTGAATTTGATACGTTCAAAGCCCTTACTTTATCTGTCATTGGTATTCTCATACAGTGTTTTAGATCATCCTTTAATATTTCTTTAGGTATGCCAGTACTTTCTTTACCAAATATTAAATATATGTTTTCTTTATTGTTACTATAATCAAATGAAGTATGTGGTTTTTTTCCATATCTAGTTAAATAATAGTATGTTCCTTTATTCTTATCTTTAAAATCATCCCAATTTTCGTATACCTCATAATTTAAGTTTTCTAAATAATTAACTGCACATCTTCTCATATGATTATCATCAAGTTTAAAACCAAGTGGTTTTATTAAATGTAACTTAGAATTAGTTGCAACACATGTTCTCATAATATTACCAGTATTCTGTGGAATTTCTGGTTCGTATAAAACTATATTTATCATAATCTCACCTCTATCATTATACAACAAAAGAAGAAAAATTACTTTTCTTCTTTCTTAAAAATCCAAAATATTAATGCAGAGAATACTACAACTAGTACAATAGATACGATTTTTACAAATGTTTTATTATTATCAATATCATAATCATTTACAGATGTTTTTACATCCTCAAATTTTGTTAATAATTCTTCATCAATTGAATCCTTAATTTCTGGATTGTTATCTAATAAATCTTGAATTTTTTCAATTAATTCCTTATTAGTTTCATAATTATTATTATTTATTTTTTCATCTAATTCTAAAATAAGATTTTTAACTTCTTCAGTTACCCTAGTTAAAGTATTTTCTTTATTTTGGACATTTAATTTAGTTTGATTAACTATTTTACCATCTTGTTCACCTATTAAAGATAATGTAACTTCTTCATTAGTAGTATTATTTACCTTTAATTTAATTTCACCATCAGAGTTTTTAGTTACTTTATTAGATACAAATTCTACTGTAACTCCCTTTTTTAATCCAGTTACACTCCATGTGATGTTTAGATTTGATGCATCTCTTGGATTAATTGAATATTTTATATTTATCTCTTCATTATATCCAATTTTTTCATTTACCTCTACCTTAACATTTTCAATCTTTACATCCCTTACATCAACATTTGTAGTTGCATTAACCCCTATTACTATAAATAACAGCATAATTCCAAATAATATCTTCTTCATAAAACCTCCCTAAATAATTTTGTACCTATATTATAATTATGGTTTTTCTAAAGTCAATCAAAATATAGAAAAAAGAATCTTTTGTTAAAAAATTCTTTTTTGTTATTCACTTACTATTTCTACATTACCAGTATTATTAACTACTGTACCTGTTATAAAAGTATAATCAGTACTAGAGCTACCATTTACTATAATCCCCCAATCAAAAGATTTACCTGTTTTATTTATTATTTTTGTTAAGTTTAAATTAGAAGAACTTGATTTATAAAATGCATTTGCTCCTATACTTGTGACACTACTTGGTATAGTCACACTTGTTAATTGATTAGAATAAAATGCATTATGTTCTATGCTTGTAACACTACTTGGTATAGTCACACTTGTTAATTGATTAGAATAAAATGCATTTACTCCTATAGTTGTAACTGTATTAGGTATTATAGGACTTTTATTCTTTCCTCCATAACTAACTATTGTTGTATTATCTATACTTCCATCACTATTTCTTTTATATATGAAGGCATCTTTATCTGATAACTGATTATTATTAAACGCACCACCTTCTATTTTTATAACACTATTTGGAATGATTACACTTGTTAGTTTATTATCCATAAAAGCAATAGCGCTTATGGCTTTAACACCTTCTGATATTATCACACTGGTTAGTTGATTATTTCTAAATGCACCCCAACCTATGGTTGTAACACTACTTGGTATAATTACACTTGTTAGTTTATTATAATAAAATGCACTATTTCCTATACTTGTGACACTGTTTGGTATTGTCACACTTGTTAATTGATTATAGTAAAATGCCCTTGTTCCTATACTTATAACATTACTACCTTCTATCATACTTGGTATCACTACATCTTTCCCACCTTCTTCATTATAATCTGTTATTTCTATTCCACCTTCTACTTCAACATATGTAAAGTATTTTTCATCTGTTACCATATTACATGTCACATTTGCACTATTACCTGTACATTCATATCCTTCAAATTTATTTTTACACAATATATTTACTTTTGCTTTACCCTCTTCATCAAATGTAATTGTACATTTTTTGTAATCATCACTACTTAATTTAGAAATAGATTCACAAGTAATATCCTCTTCTTCATCAAATGCCTCATTTTCTGTATATTTCTTTTCTGCACTATCTGCTATTAACTTTATTGTATTTTTTAAAGTATTTACTTTAGATTCTTCTATTACATCTAATATCTTAGGTATTGATATTACTAGTATTATTGCTAATATTGCTATTACTGCTAATAATTCTATTAATGTAAAGCCATTTCCTTTTTTCATATCTTATTTCTCCCTCTATTTTTTTATTATATCTCTATTATATTACCCCCCCCCCAGTTTGTCAAGCGTTTTTTTGATTTTTAAATTATTTTACACAATAAAAAATTATGCATTTATTTTGCATAACTTTTATCTTAAAGTTTTATAGTAGGATTTTCTCTTTCTTCTTTATCTATTTCAAAAAATAGTTCTGGTTTAAAGTTAAATATGCTTGCAATAATATTTGATGGGAAAACTTCTAAATTGTTTTTGTAATCAAGTACATTTTTGTTATATATACTTCTTGAAATAGCAATATTGTTTTCTACTTCGCTTAAATTGTTTTGTAATTTCATAAAGTTTTTGTTTGCTTTTAATTCTGGATATTCTTCTTTTAATAATAATATTTTTGGAATTTCATTGCTTAATTTTTCGTTAGCGTTTATGCTTTCTTTTTTATTTTCTGCACTTAACACTTCTTTTCTTGCTTCTGTAATTTTAGTTAGTGTATCTTTTTCGTGCTTGGAATATCCTTTAACTACTGCTAGTATATTTGGAATTAAATCTGCTCTTTGTTTTAGTAATATATCAACACTACTCCAACTTTCTTTTACATTATTTAATAATTTAGTTAATTTATTAAATTTAAGTATTACATATATTATTGGTAATAGAATTATTATAATTCCTACAATTATATTTATTATGCATTTTTTAATTATTTGTTTTTTATTAGTATTTATATTATCAATTCTATTTATTTCATTTGTTTTTTTATCATTTAATTTTTTTATTTCTGCATCTTTGTTATTTGTAATTGTATTTTTTTCTTCTCTTTTTTTGTTATTTATTTCGCTTTCTTCTTTATATTTTGATGACGTTAGGTTTGATTTTTCACTATGTAAACTAGACCATTCGTCTCTTAATTCATAATATTTTTTGCTTAAACCATTAGTCATGAATTCTTGGTTAGATTCTACATTAATGTCAATAATTTTTTTATTAATATCGTTTTCTAATTCTTTATATTTTGAATTAAGTTCTTCGTATGATTTTTGATATTTTTCATCTATTTGCTCTAATTTTACTTGGTATTTATTATTAATGTTATTTTCTTGTTTAATATATTTTTCGTTTATTTCGTCTATTAGTTTAATTTTATCATCATAAGTTAGATCTTTTATTTTATTTGTTTCATTGATTTTTTTTGAATTTGGTATGATTATAAAATAACAAGATATAAGTATTATTATTAGATAAGTTAATATACTTATTACTATTGATGTTTTCTTTTTCATAATTCTCCTTTATTTTGATTTTTTAATATGTCTCTTGCTGATATTAATCCGGTAGCTGCTGCTGTTACTATGTTTCCTGCTTTACCTGCTCCATCTCCTATGAAATATATATCTTCGTTTTCTAATTTGAAATTGTTATTTGTAGTTATTTCGTTACTGAAAAACTTTATTTCTGGTCCATATAATAGTGTTTCATCGTTATTAACACCTGGTATTATTTTATCTAATTTGCTAAGTCCTTCTAGTATATTGGTTACTATTCTGTGTGGAAGTACGAGTGATAAATCTCCTGCTACGCAATCTTTTAGTGTGGGTTCAATAAAGCCCTTATTTATTTTTGGCCATGTACTTCTTCTTCCTCTTCTTAGGTCTTTTAGGGACTGAATTATTGGTTTTGAATCACCTAGTACATTTGCTATTCTTGCTATTGCTTCTCCATATTCTCTTGTGTTAGTTACTGGTTCTGTTAGATTAACTTTTGAAATAAATGCGAAATTGCTGTTATTTGATTTTATGTCTTTTAGTGAATGTCCATTTACGCATATATACCCATAGTAATTTTCTTTTGTTACAAATCCGCCTGGGTTAGTACAGAAAGTTCTTATTTCATCATTGTGTGTATCTGTTTTTATAAATATAGTTGGATCATAAATTATATTGCAAAGTTCTTCTAATATTTCTTTTCTAACTTCTACTCTTACTCCTATTTCAATACTTTGTGATAAATATGGAACGTTGTATTTATCTGCTATTTGTTGTACCCATTTAGCACCAATTCTTCCAGGTGCAACTATTACTTTTTTTGCTAGAAATTCTTTATTTTTTGATATTAGTTTGTAATTTTTATCTTCTTTTTCTATATCTGTTATATCTGTATTTTCTAGAATATCTACTCCATTTTTGCTTAGGTATTCAGTAAAAGCTTCTATATATTTAGGTAATTTATCTGAGCCAAGATGTTTTTGTCTTATTAGTAGCAGTCTTGCTCCATTTACAGTTACTTCTTTTTTTATTTTTTGTGCTTCTTTTACATTACTTGGAAATACTTCACCATCCATACCAAATTTTGTAAATATCTCTTCTGTTTCATCTATTAGTTTATATGCTTCACTTTCTGTCATGTATTTAAATAAATCTGATTTACCTAGTTTAGGAATAAAATTTAGTTTTCCGTCTGAAAATGTTCCTGCTCCACCGTAACCACTCATTATATTACATGGGTTACAATTTATACATTTTCCTGTTTTTGTCATAGGGCAGAATCTTTTTTCTGCTTTTTTGCCTTTATCTACAAGTAGTATCTTTAAATTTTTATTTTTAGTAATTAGTTCATAGGATGCGAATAAGCCAGCCGGTCCCGCTCCTATTATAGCCACATCATACATTTTATACCTCCATTTTAATTATATAATAATAAAATGAAAAAAACTAGTAATGAATACTAGTTTACTACTATATTTATAAGTTTTCCTTTTACTACTATTATTTTGATTATTTGTTTATCAAGTGTATATTTTTTTATAGTTTCTGAATTAAGTGCAAGTGATTTCATTTCTTCTTCCGTAATATCTGTTTTAGTTATTATTTTATCTCTTAATTTGCCATTTACTTGAATGATCATTTCAAATGTATCTTCTTTTGTTTTTTCTTCTTCATATGTTGGATAACTAGAATATACTAAGGAATCTTTGTTTAAAACTTCTTTATTTAATTCTTCTGTTATGTGAGGTGCGAATGGATATAATAATTTGATTAGTGTTTCATAATCTTTTGTAGTTATGTTTTCTAATTCGTAATATGTGTTTATTAGTTTCATAAGTTCTGCTATTGCTGTATTAAATTTCATGTTTTCTATGTCATTTGAAACTTTTTTTATTGTTTTGTTTATTATAATTTCAAGTGATTTTGTATAATTATTATCTTCTTTTACTCTATTTTTTAAGTTATACACTCTATCTAGGAATCTAAATACTCCTTTTATTGCATCTTCATTCCAAGGACATTCTACACTATAATCTCCCATAAAAAGCACATAAGTTCTAAGTGTATCTGCACCATATTCTTCTATTATGTCCAGTGGATCAATTACATTTCCTCTTGATTTGCTCATTTTTTCTCCATCTGGTCCTAGTATTAAACCTTGTGCAGTTCTTCTTTTATATGGTTCTTTTGTTGGGACTACGTTTAGGTCATATAGAAATTTATGCCAAAATCTTGAATATATTAGGTGTCTTGTAACATGTTCCATTCCGCCATTATACCAATCAACTGGTAACCAATATTTTAGTTTATCGTAATCTGCAAAACATTTATCATTTAATGGATCTATATATCTTAAATAATACCAAGAGGATCCAGCCCATTGTGGCATAGTATCTGTTTCTCTTTTTGCATCACTACCACATTTTGGACATTTACAATTAACGAATTCACTAATTTTAGCAAGTGGGCTTTCTCCATTTGTTCCTGGTTCAAAGTTTGTTATATTAGGTAATTTTAGTGGAAGTTGTTCATATGGAACTGGTACTGTTCCACATTTATTACAATAAATTATTGGAATTGGTTCTCCCCAATATCTTTGTCTATTGAATGCCCAATCTTTCATCTTATATTGAACACCTTTTTCTCCAATACCATTTTCTTTTAAATATAAAAGCATTTTTTCTATTGCATCTTCTTTGTTTAAATTATTTAGGAATTCTGAATTTATATGAATACCATCACCAATATATGCGCCATCTTTTGTATCACCTTTTATAACTGGTATAATGTCTATATTAAACTTCTGTGCAAATTCATAATCTCTCATATCGTGTGCAGGCACTGCCATAATTGCACCTGTTCCATAGTTCATCATTACATAATCTGATATATATATTGGTATTTCTTTTTTGTTTACTGGATTTATTGCTGTTATTCCTTCTATTTTAACTCCTGTTTTGTCTTTTATAAGTTGAGTTCTTTCAAATTCAGTTTTTTTACTTGCTTTTTCTTGATATTCTTTAACTGTGTTTATGTTTGAAATTCTATCTTTATATTTAGTTATTATAGGATGTTCCGGTGCGATAACCATAAATGTTACTCCAAATAATGTATCACATCTAGTTGTATATATTCTTAAGGTTTCATCTACTTCTTTTAATTTAAAATCAACAAATGCACCAGTGCTTTTACCTATCCAGTTCTCTTGTTGAAGTTTTATATTTGGTAAATAATCTACTTCTTTTAGTCCATCAAGTAATTTATCAGCATATTCTGTTATTCTTAAATACCATACCAATTTTTGTTTTTGAATAATATCTGAATGACATATATCACATTTTCCTCCTTGGCTATCTTCATTTGATAGTACTACTTTACAACTAGGGCAATAGTTAACATAGGTATTGTCTTTAAATACAAGACCTTTTTCATACATTTTTAGGAATATCCATTGTGTCCATTTGTAATATTTTTCTTCTGATGTATCTATTGTTCTTGAAAAATCAAATGAAAAACCAACTTTTTTTAATTGTTCTGTAAATCTTTTTATATTGTTATCAGTTACTATTCTGGGGTGAGTTTTTGTCTTTATTGCATAGTTTTCAGTAGGAAGTCCGAAAGCATCAAAGCCAATAGGAAATAATACGTTATATCCTTCCATTCTTCTTTTTCTTGCTATAACTTCAAGGCCACTATATGCTTTTATGTGTCCCACATGCATTCCTGCACCACTTGGATATGGAAATTCAACAAGTCCATAAAATTTCTTTTTACTCATGTCATTGCTTGTTTTAAAACTGTTGTTCTTATCCCAATAATTTTGCCATTTTTTTTCGATTTCTTTAAAATTATACATATTTCCTCCTAAAAAAAATCTATAATCTAAGGGTTCAACTTGAACGGTACCACCTTAGTTCATAGATTTTATGCTCTCATTTTATAACGGTTTTATCCGATTTTGCTCCAAGTTTAATTCATAAACTATTACTATTAGTTTACACCTGCCACTAACTCTCTTTAAGTAAATCATTTATTACTATTTCTCTTCATTGCAAAATAAATATGATGTGATTATAATACTTTTTTTGCTTATTTTCAATATTTTTATAGAAAAAATAGTTTAATTGCATTTTTTCTTTATATATAATGTTCCTAATATACTTATTGTTAGTAATATGAATAAGTAATATATATTATCACCAGTATTTGGATTTTTAATAGTAGATTGTACTAATACATAATTACTAAAATGTCCTGTACTAAATGATATATAATTTTTACCTTCGTAAGTTACTTTTTTAATATCATATGTTTCATGTGTTTTTCCATCATCACTTAAATATATTACTTTTAAATCTGTTGTATCTATATTATCTATTGGTATTAATATTTCACTTTTATTATTAAACTCACTAATTACTTTATCTAATATTTTTGAATATAATTTTAAATTATATGAATTTATACTTTCGTATCCAATATTAGTTAAATATTCAATTTCTTTTTCATTTAATTCGTATTTATCTACTAAAATAGATGCATCTAATGGAACGTTACTAGAACCAGTTCTTATAATTATTCCTGTTTTATTATCAATTGATAATATTTTTCCAAATTCATTAATTTTTTCATCAAGTTCTGCTATACCAATTTCATATTCAGTATCATTTATAGTAAGTTTATAAGCTTTCATCATTATTGCTTGTCCATTTTGTTCTAAATATACTCTATCATTATCATTAGCTTTTTCTAATTCTTTTTCAAATGTTGTATTTACCATTTTATAATAATCTTCTACTTTTATTCCAAGCATATTTGGCAAATAATTTGCAACATCTGCATTATATGACTCTTCTAAATCACTTACCTTTATTGTGATATTTTCATCTTTAATATAATTTTTAATTCTATTTTCTAAAACTGTTTTATAATCTTCAATTTTTGTACCAACTGGTACGAAAAACATGTTTGCGCAATTGTAAGTATTAACGCTAAATCCATAAATAATTCCATCTTTTGATATATATGTTACACCTTCTGCAAAAGATATAAAATAATCTCCTCTTCTTGTATCTTCATAACCAACAAAGAAATCTAAATCTGGGTTTTCTTCACTTGCTTTTTTTAATTTTGCAAATTCTTTTATTGCATTATTACCTGCAAAGAATGTTGATGAATCAGATTTGTAATTTATGTAGTGGTTAACCATATCGATATCTGTAATATATACATTTCCAACTAAATTCTTAATTATGTTAGATGCTCTTTTTTGTACCAAAGCATCTCCTTTTACTTCTTCTATAGAACCATTTATTTTAATTTCACCGGTATTTTCTCCATTAAAATCAAATATTATTACATTACAAAAATCTTTGTCTGCTGTATCTGTATGAATTTGATTATTTTCATAGATTGTATAAGTTTGACCTTTACGATAACAATCAATATCTATTCCATCTTCATTAGTTAATTTAATTATTCTTTCTATATCACTTCTAATTAAACCATTAAAGAAATATCTTTGTATGTTTTCTTTAACTCCTAACATGGTACCTTTATTTTTTTCTTCAATTAACTTAATATTTTCAGATTGATTAACATATTTAAAATTAAACTCATAATTAGATAACTTTTCTTTATATGATTGCAACCTTTCTTTACTTGTTAATGCACTTACATTTATTACTGAAAAAAGTGTTACAAGAAATAATAATAACTTAATTTTCTTCATATTCAAGCATCTCCTATTCTCAGTTAATTATAATCTGTTTTTATTTGTTAGTCAATCTTCTTGATTATAAATTACAAGTTCGTGTTGGCATCTAGTACATGAAACATAATATAAGTATTTTTCATCATCAGTATATTTGTTATCTTTTTCTGTATATATTATTACTGAATCAAATTCTAAACCTTTTGATACATAGGATGGTACTACTACTAGATTTCTATCAAATATATTTGAATCTGTTTTTATTAAACTAATATCTAAATCATTTTTAAGTAAATTATATATTTTATTTGCTTCTTTATCATTCTTAGTTATTACTGCAATTGATTTATATTTATTTTTTAGGTTGTTTATATTTTCTATTAAATCTTCTTTTATATTTTTTTCTTTTTTAAGAACAACTGGTATATCATTGTTATTTCTTATTGCACTTACGAAATCTAAGTTTAGAATTTTATTTGTATATTCTATAATTTCTTTACTTGATCTATATGTTTTAGTTAATCTTAAATTTGCTGTTCTACTAGTAAATATTTTGTCTAATTTTTTTAGTGTATCGTATTTGTAATATGGATTTATTGTTTGGTTTACATCTCCTAAGATTGTAAATGATGCGTTTTTAAATATCGTCTTTAATATAAAATATTGTAAAGGTGTATAATCTTGAGCTTCGTCTACTACTATTTGTTTCATAATTCCATTATATGGAAATCCCTCTAGTAAACCCTTCATATAAATAAATATTAGTGAATCATCATAATTAATTATTTTGTCATTTATGTAACTGGTATCGATTATTCCATATTTTTTTATAAATTCTTCTGTTTCAAATAAGCCCTTATATATTTTTTTGTAATCTTTAGAAACATTTAATCTTGTTAATAATTCTTTAATATATTTATTTTTGTATTTTCCTCCATCATTATAGTTAGCAATATTTTCACTTATTAATTCTATTCTACCAAATAAAGGGATTGTACTATATCTTTCGTGTAGTAATTTATTTAAAGTATCTATGTCATAATCTTTATATTTGCATTCTATTCCGCTTGTGAATTCTACGTTTTTTGTGAATTTTGCTATATATTCATCTATTATATCCTTAAATTCGTCACTTAATTTTATTTTGGAAAAGTCATTAATGTTTTCTTTTTCATAATATCTTTTTACAAAATTAGTAAAGCTTTCTACACCTTTATACTCTTTTATAAATGAATTTGCAAAATCACTCCAAGTAGTATTTTGAGTATTATCTTCTCCTAATTCCGGAAGTACATTTGAAATATATTCACTAAATACATTATTTGGAGATAGAATTAGAATATCTTTTGATTTTAAATTATTTATTTTATATAGTAAAAATGCGATTCTGTGTAATGCAACTGAAGTTTTTCCAGAACCGGCTATACCTTCTACTATTAAATTTTTATGGGCTACATCTCTTATTATTTCGTTTTGTTCTTTTTGTATTGTATCAACAATATTTTTCATCTTATCAGATGATTCATTTCCTAGCACTTCTTGTAAGAGATCATCTACTATATTTAGGTTGCTGTCAAATACTCTTATTAGTTTACCATCTTCTATTTTATATTGCCTTTTTTTGGTCATAATTCCTTTTATTGTTCCTTCTTTGGCTTCATATTCTGCATTTCCTATTTCACATTCATAAAATAGATTTGATATAGGACTTCTCCAATCATAAATTAGGTGATCGTAGTTTTTATCAAGATATGTTAAACCGATATATATCTTGTCCCCGTTAAAATCTACTCTTCCAAAATAGGGGCTTGATTCGCTTTTTAGTAATTTTTTTAAATACAAACCTCTCATTGTAAGCAATTCAACTTCTAAATCGTTTTCTAATATAGCAGCATTTACTTCTACTTTATCCATTCCTGCTTTGCTATTCCATGTATATTTTTTAAACTCGTTTATTTTTTCTTCTTGTTGATAGAGTGAAACCCCAATATCGCTTATTTTTTCTTTTAGTTCTTTGTTAACTATGTTTAAATAAGCTTTTTCTTGATTTAAATCATTTTCATTTATCGCCATACAACCTCCTACACGACAAAAAGCGCACTTAATAAAAGTCCACCTATTGCTATAATGTTTTGTAATTTTATTTTACAATATTTTTATTAGTAAGTAAAGTGTGGTATAATATTAACGGTGATTTTATGAAAAAACTTAATCAAGTATTTGATACAGAGTATGAAACAGAGGTTCAAGATATAAAAACAAATACAAAGGAATTAAATAAGGGAGATTTGTTCTTTTGTATAAAGGGATTTAATGTAGATAGGCATGATTATGTAAATGAGGCATTAGAAAAAGGTGCATCTGCGTTAGTGGTTGATCATAAAGTTAATTCGAGTTTGCCACAAATAGTTGTTGATAATACGAATGAAGCGCTTTCTGATATGGTTGCAAAATTCTATGATTATCCAAGTAAGAAAATGACTATGATAGGTGTTACTGGAACTGACGGAAAAACAAGTACATCAACTATACTATATGAGCTTTTAAATCAAGTTAGTAAATGTGGCTATATTGGTACGAATGGAGTTTGTTGTGGAACTTATACTGATAAATCTAATAATACTACTCCTACTCCTGAGCATTTGCATAGGTTTTTAAATAATTTTTATCTAAATGATTGTAAGTATGTTTGTATGGAAGCTGCTAGTGAGGCACTTGCTCAAGGAAGATGTAAAAATATTGAATTTGATTATACTATATTTACAAATCTTACTCATGAACATTTAAATTTTCATAAATCTATGGAAAATTATATGAATGCAAAGTGTATTTTATTTGAACAAACTAAGAAAAATGGTTATTCATTTTTAAATATAGATGATAAGTATTCAGAGGAGATTTTTAAAAAATGTAATGGAAAAGTCATTTATTATGGTAGTAATAAAAAAGCAGATGTTAGGTTTTCTGATGTTGTTATAAATCATGATTATACTTTATTTACTATTACATATAAGGATAAAACATATAAAATTAATTCTCCTTTATTAGGTATGTTTAATGTATATAATTTAACTGCTGCACTTAGTGTATTGTTGATTATGGGAGTTGATATAGATAAACTTGATTATAAAAAATTATATGTGGATGGTAGGATGACTAATATTGATTTAGGACAAGATTTTAAAGTTATAGTGGATTATGCACATACTCCAAATGGATATTTAAATTTATTTCTTCTTACTAAAACATTAGAAGCAAATAAAACTATTATAGTTGCTGGTTCTGCTGGTGAGCGTGATAAAACAAAAAGGCCTATCATGGGTAAAATTCTTGTTGATAATGCTGATTACGTAATATTTACTTATGAAGATCCTAGAAGTGAGGATCCAATCGATATAATAAATGATTTAACTAGTGAGGTAATGGATAAGAAAGATAAATTTGAAGTTGTTGTAGATAGAGGGGAAGCAATAAAAAGGGCTATTGATATGGCCGAGAAAGATAATATGATTTTAATTCTTGGAAAAGGTAATGAAACTTATGAGGCATTAAAAGATGGTAAAATATATTTTAATGACATTGAAGAAGCTAAAAAATGTATAAAGGAAAGAAAAAAACTTGAAGTATGAAAAATACTTCTTTTTTATGGTCAATCATTATTACCTCAAATCGTTTTTTTTAATATATTAAAATGAGGTGATAATATGGATACATCATACATAATTGGAATGCTTTCAATTGTTGTTACATTTATTTGTGGCATAATTGCAAAGAGGGTTCCATGGTTTAACAACAATTTGATTCCATTACAAAATTTATTAATAGGTTTACTTGCAGCACTCATACATTACTTGATAACAAAAGATTTTTCCTTAGCGCTCACGTTATCGGGAATTACTGCAGGTGGTACCTATGATATTTTACACAATATGAGTAAAATTGATTGGGACAAGTTACTAGATTTAATTAAATTTAATTAAGGAGGTGAATTATGAAACAGTTTGGAATAGATATAAGTACATTTCAAAATGGAATAAATTTGGATAAAGCGAAAGATGAAGGTGTTAGTTTTGCAATTATAAGAGGTGCTTTTACTGGATATGGAAGTGCTAAGGGTAAGGCAAAAGATGACAGATTTGAAGAATTATACAGGAATGCAAAGAAAAGTGGATTAAATGTTGGTGCTTATTATTTTTCAAGAGCAACTAGTTATGAAGAAGGAAAGAAAGAAGCGGAATTTTTATATAATAATTGTTTGAAAGGTAAAACTTTTGAATATCCTATATATATGGATGTAGAAGATACTGTATATCAGAATAAGGTAAGTAAAAATGCAATTAATGATGCAATTAGAGGTTTTTGCGAATATATAGAAAGTGTTGGTGGTTATGTTGGAGTATACTGTAATTTAGATTGGGCCAATAATAAAATGGATTATGGTAAGTTGTCCAAAAAATATGATTACTGGCTTGCCTATTGGGGAAATGAAATGCCTAGTAGAAACACTTATGGAAATTATGGAATGTGGCAATATGGAGGAGAAACTAATTTAATTAGGGGAAATACTATTGCTGGTAAAGTAGTTGATCAAAATTATTCATACAAGGATTATCCAAGTATTATGAAATATAATAAATTAAATGCATGGGATGATAGAAATGAAGTTAAGGAACCAGAAAAAACTCCTATTACTTATATAGTAAAAAGTGGAGATAACTTATCTTCAATAGCTGAAAAATATAATACTACATGGCAAAAAATATACGATGATAATAAAGGTATTATAGGTAATAATCCAAATTTAATATTTAAAGGACAAAAGTTGATTATAAAATAATAAAAGCTTCTTTTGAAGCTTTTTTATTACTTATTTATCTTTAAATACTCTTCATATGTAGTCATTTTATCTATATATTTGCCATCATCTTTAAACTCTATTATTCTATTTGCAACAGTTTCCATTAATTCATGATCGTGAGTACTAAATAATACTACACCCTTAAAATTAATAAGTGCATTATTTAAACTAGTAATTGTTTCTACATCTAAATGATCTGTTGGTTGATCAAGTATAAGTGTATTAGCACCACTTAACATCATTTTTGATAGCATACACCTTACTTTTTCACCACCTGATAACACATCAACTTTTTTTAATGCATCTTCACCACTAAATAACATTCTTCCCAAAAATCCTCTTACGTACTCTACATCATCAACATTAGAATAACTCATAAGCCATTCAACTATATTTTTACTACTTTTAAAATAATTATCATTATTATGTGGAAAATAAGATAATAATACTGTATTCCCCCAGATCACTTCTCCAGAATCGGGTTTTATTTCTCCACTTAATACTTTAAATAGTGTTGTTATTATTATTTCATTTCCAATGAATGCAATTTTATCATAATTGTTTATAGTTAAGTTTAAGTTATTTATTAATTTTATTCCATCTACACTTACACACAGATTCTTTGTAGTAAGCACATCTCTTCCTAGTGATTTTTCTTCTTTAAAGTTGATATATGGGTATTTTCTACTAGATGCTTTTATATCATCAAGTACTATTTTATCAAGCAATTTTTTTCTTGATGTTGCTTGTTTACTTTTTGAAGCATTTGCACTAAATCTTGCAATAAATTCTTGAAGTTCTTTTATTTTTTCTTCTTTTTTCTTATTTGAATCTCGCATTTGTTTTTGAATAAGTTCACTTGATTTATACCAGAAATCATAATTACCTACAAATAACGTAATTTTTTCATAATCTATATCCACTATATGCGTACATACTTTATTTAAAAAGTGTCTATCATGGCTAACTACTAATATTGTATTTTCAAAATTTATTAGAAACTCTTCTAGCCATATTTTTGCTTCTATATCAAGTCCATTAGTTGGTTCATCTAAAAGAAGAACATCTGGATTTCCAAACAATGCTTGTGCAAGTAATACTTTTACTTTTTCTTTAGTTGGGATTTCTTTCATAGTTAATTCGTGAAGTTGAATATCTACACCTAAACCACTCAAAAGAATAGCAGCATCACTTTCTGCTTGCCATCCATTAAGAAAAGCAAATTCACTTTCTAATTCTCCTAGTTTTATTCCATCCTTATCAGTAAATGGTTCTTTTGTATATAGAAAATTTTTTTCTTCTATTATTTCGTATAATCTTTTATTACCCATTATTACTGTATCTATTACTCTATAATCATTATATAAATTATGGTCCTGTTTTAATACTGAAATTCTTTCGTCTTTTCCTATGTTTATTTCACCACTAGTTGTTTCTATTTCTCCACTTAACAATTTTAAAAATGTTGACTTACCTGCTCCATTCGCTCCAATTATTCCATAGCAATTTCCTGGTGTGAATTTTAAATTTACTCCTTCAAATAAAGTTCTTTTTCCAAATCTTAATGAAACGTTGTTAACTGTTATCATAATATCACGTCCTTAAACACTAATAATAAGTATAAAGTAAAACGGGAAAAATGTAAACTGTTTAGTTTACATTAATATTTACTTTATTGCTATTTGTTAATATAATTTAAAACCTCTTCTTTATCACTAAAATGATGTTTTATTCCATTTATAAGTTGATATTCTTCATGACCTTTTCCAAGTATAAATAAAATATCTTTTTTATTTAATAAATCTATACCTCTTTTTATTGCTTTACTTCTATCTAATATTACTTCATAGTTTTCATTTATTATGCCGTTTATCATATCATTTACTATTTTCATCTCATCTTCATTTCTAGGATTATCATTAGTAAATATAACATAATCACTTAATTCTGTTGCTATAATTCCCATATCTTTTCTTTTTGTTTTATCTCTGTTTCCACCGCAGCCAATTATTGTATATATTTTGTTTTTTTTAAATTTAATTGCGTTAGTAAGTACATTTTTAACTGCATCTGGTGTATGAGCATAATCTACAAATATAACATTTTTCTTATATTTGATCATGTCTAACCTACCACTAGGAAGTTTAATTCTTTTAAAAAGTTTAATAACTTTCTTTATATTGTATCCCATATTTACCAAAACTATAATTGCTACTAATGAGTTATAAATATTATATTTACCTATTACATTCATTTTAACTTTATAATTTTTATTATTATATCTTAATTTATATATAGTTTTATCTAGTTTTAGTTTATATTTTATTATATTAAAATCACTTTTAGATTCTCCGTAAGTAATAGTATTATCTAATAAGAAATTATCTTTATATTTATCATCAACATTAGTAATACTAATTGCATCTTTTTTTAACATATTAAATAATTTTTTCTTGGCGTTTAAATAATTATCCATAGTTTTATGAAATAATAAATGATCAACTGTAAGATTTGTAAAACAAACGTAGTTAAATTTTAATCCATGTACTCTATCTAATTCAAGTGCATGACTTGATACTTCCATAACTATTACATTTACACCTCTACTTTTACATTCTAAAAACATTTCATATAATTCAAGTATTTCTGGTGTTGTATTATTTAAATCTCTTTCTTTTTTATCTATGAAAAAACCAATTGTTCCTATGTAAGCACATTTAACATCTAACATTTTTAATAGTTCATATATAAAATAACAAGATGTGGTTTTTCCATTAGTGCCTGTTATTCCTATTAATGTAATATCTTTTATTTTATTGTAGTAATTGGTATCTAAATAATTATTTAAATATTCTTTTGTAGAAGGGACAATAATTGTTTGTACGTTATATTCACCATGTTCACATATTATTTTTTCTGCACCATTTTCTATTGCTTCTTCTATATAATCATGCCCATCATATGTCATTCCTTTTAGTGCAATAAAAGTATCTCCCTTTTTTATTCTCTTAGAATTTGTTTTTATATTCATATTCATCACACTGTAGTATATGAAAAAACATGAATAATGTTTAATTTATTCATGTTTTTTGTCTTTATTTTTTTCTACATTCTTTGTTTTCTGTTTTCTTTTATTATTATTTTTTAATTCAATGTTTTCATTTGTTTCTTTTTCATTTTCCTCTACAATAACTGCATCTTTTATTTCATTAGTTTTAGTTTCTTCTACTACTATTTTTTTATCTTTTAGCATTTCTGGTTGTTGGTTTGTTAATCTATATGCAACTAGTATTATAAATGCTGATACGATTGTTATTGCTTCTCTTTCTATGAATGGCAAAAATTCTATTTTGCCAAATATAAATGTAATTAGTAATGTAATAATATTACAAGCACATGACATAAGTAAATATACAATTATGAAATTTACTATATTAGTTCTTTTATCGTTATCTTTACTTAATACATTATGATTGCGAATGAATAAATAAGATAATATATATACTGGTACATTTGCTACTAATAATACTACAAGTGCATATAATGAAAATTCTTTATATAAAAAGTATTTAAGAATCATTGAAAATAACTCTAGGAATGCTCCTAATATGTTAAATGTAAAAAATAAATTAAATGCTTGTTTACTTGTTGCATATTCATTACTATATAAATCTACTTTATCACTATTTAAAATAATTAATCCAATACCCATTATTGCAAATGCAATGATAGAATTTAGTGTATCATAAATACAATCTATCTTTGTATATTCTTTTATTTCTGCAAAATTTCCTGTTAATAAGCTTACTCCAAGTGATAATCCACTTAGAAGATATAAAGCCATAAATACTATTATAAGTGTGTTTGAACATTTTTCTACTTTGTTTTTACTTTGTATCATTTAATCACTTCCTTAATAGTATTATATACATTTTATTTATAAATATCAATACAAATAAAATTGTGTTTGTTACTTATGCTCATTAAACTCTTTACAAAAACCCATTCCATTTTTTACTTATATCATACTATGTTATAGGAGGTAATTATGAATAACGTTAATAACATGTATTATGAAAATTACTATAATGTTAATGATGCGACTGACATTGAAGAAGATAAATTAATACAAAAAAATCTTACTAGTGTTCAAGAGGGGTTTAAAAGAGGTAACATATTTACAAATATTTATTGGCCTTATAAGAAACAAACATACAATTTTGTGCCTAAAAACGAGAGACAAAAATTATTATTAGAGATAATGAAAAATGGTTTTTATGCTCATGAATTGAATTTGTATTTAGATAATTTTCCAAATGATAAGGAAAGAATAAATTTATATAATCTGTATGATAAGAAAACAAGTGATCTTATTAAAGAATACAATAATAAATTTGAACCGTTAACTCTTACTGGAAATGAATTAAAGGAAGTACCTTGGGCTTGGGAAGATAGTCCATGGCCATGGGAAGGAGTGTAAAATATGTGGGCTTATGAAAAGAAATTGCAATTTCCTATCGATATTAAAAAGAAAGATTTAAAAATGGCAAAAAATATTATTACTCAATTAGGTGGTGCGAATGGTGAATTGGGAGCTTCTTTGAGATATCTTAATCAAAGATATACAATGCCAGATAATAGAGGTAAAGCATTGCTTACTGATATAGGAACTGAAGAAATGGCACATGCTGAAATGATATCTACTATGATATATCAATTAACTAAAGGAGCCACTCTGGAAGAAATGAAGGCAGCTGGATTAGAAAGTCAATATACTGAACATGGTTATGGTATATATCCTACTGATTCGAATGGTGTACCATTTACTGTTGCATACTTTGCTGTTACAGGTGATCCACTTGCTGATTTAGCAGAAGATATGGCAGCTGAGCAAAAAGCAAGGGCAACTTATGAGAATTTAATAAATCTTACAAATGATCCTGATCTTTTAGCACCTCTTTCATTTTTGAGGCAAAGAGAAGTTGTTCACTATCAAAGATTTAAAGAATTGTTTGATGAATATGTAGAAAAAGGATTACAATAAGTAGAGAAATCTACTTTTTTTCTAAAATGTATTGACTTAACTTAAAAAATACGTATAATTAAAAGTGCCTACTGATGCAGGTGTAGTTTAATGGTAGAACTTTAGCCTTCCAAGCTAACCACGTGGGTTCGATTCCCATCACCTGCTCCATTGACGAATCTGTTCGAACTATTTAGTTTGGACTTGATATATAGAATCAATCGAAAGATTGATTTTTTTGTGTCTTACAAAGAAATCATCCTAAAGAAAGGATGGTGTTTATGATTAATATTATCAAACAAGAAATACCTATTGATGAATTACTTAAAAAGAAATTAGAGTTTATTTGTGATTTTTGCAATACTACTCCTACATTTATAAATGGAAGTATTAGAAAAATTGATAAATCTAATTTGGCTTATGTTGAACCTCACAAAGTAATTATCAATAATATAATGTTTCTTGTTTTTAATTATTCTAATGATGTTTATATCAAAAACTTTGGTAATAAAATTAAAATCAATGAATTAGAAAATTATTTAAAGCGTACCAACTAGTAAATTTGTCGAAAATAGTTTATAATTAAATTAGAAAAACTTATATCTGATTTATTTATGGGCGAAGCAGTACAAATAAGCCTAGTTGTACTGCTTCGCTCTTTTTTAGTAAAGGAGATGATGATAATTGGATGATGTAAAAAAAGTTTGTGGTCTTTATATGAGGGTATCAACTGAAGATCAAGCACGAGAAGGTTTTAGTTTACCAGAACAAAAAGAAAGATTAGAGGCATATTGTAAATTCAAAGGTTTTGTTATTAAAGACTATTATACTGATGCTGGTATAAGTGCTAAAACAGGCAATTATAGACCTGAATTTGAAAGACTTAAAGAAGATATTAAATCAAAGAAAATAAACACTATAATTGCTTTAAAACAAGATAGAATAACAAGAAGTATTTTTGACTGGGAAGAACTTATGAGATTTCTTGAGGAAAATGACGCTTATCTTGATTGTGTTAATGACGATATTAATACTACTAATGCTAATGGCAAAATGGTTTCAAGAATACTAATGAGTGTATCACAACAAGAAATAGAAAGAACAAGCGAAAGAACTAAGGTCGGTTTAGCAGGTGCTATTAAACAAGGACACATACCACATCAAGCACCACTTGGTTATAAACATGAAAACAAAAAATTAGTTATAGACCATTTAACAAAAGATGTTGTCATAAGAATATTTGAACTTTATCATAAAGGAATGTCATATCAAAAGATAAGTACACTATTTAATAAAGAACAAGTATTGGGTAAAACAAATTGGAGAGATTCCTCTATTGTGGCAATTTTAGAAAATGAAATATACAAAGGCGATTTTGTTCATGGTAAAAGGACGAAACATCCTACCTATTATGAAAATGTTGTTGAACCTATTGTTAGTAAAGAAATGTGGGAAGAATGCCAAGTTCAAAAGAAAAAGAATTCTAAAAGTTATCAAAGAACTTTAACATATCTATTCTTACAAAAATTAAGGTGTCCTAAATGTAATAGAATTTTAGGTGGTAAAGCAACTCAAAAGAAAAATGGTAATATTTATTATTACTATTACTGCCATGATTGTAAGATAAACTTTAAGGAAAGTTTAGTTGAAGAATATTTTAATGATTTTGTAAATGAACTTGTAGAATACGATTCAGTAGTAAATCAGTTCTTCTTACCAATGATTAAGCAAAAATTTGATGAACCACAAGAAGAATTAAAGAAAGATATCAATAAACAAAAAGACAAACTAGAAAGAATTAAAAGAGCCTATATTAATGGTGTATTTAGTTTAGAAGAATATAACGATGAAAGAAAGTTAGTTGAATCTTCTCTTGAAAAATTACAAAACGAACTTGATGAAGCAACCTCTTGCGAAACTCTTAATTTTACTCCACAAGATATTCTACTTAAAAGAGATATTGATTATATAAATAAAGTTAAATTAGAAAAGGAATATAAAGAAAGAACTAAAAATTGGAAAGATTATACAAGAGAAGAAAAATCAGAACTTATTATGAAATATGTTGATGATATTAAATTAGGTATTCTTAACAATTATATTTATGTAAATAATATCAATTTTAGAGAATCAATATGTAAGCCTTGTAATGAATTATTTGATGCAGGTTATATTGATGTTAAGACTCCTGTTATTTTTGGTAATATTGTAGGTCAAATTAGGTTTAGTAATTACTTGCCTGAAAAAGAAGTCGGTAAACATATAATGAGATTAAGACAATATTATGATGTTGGTTTTGAAGAAGCAACTTATTATGTAGAAGATAGAATATTCTACTTTAATTTTGTTCACGATGACAGAGCAATAGTCAGAGTATTCCCTATGGAAGATTATGCAAAAATAGATCCTGATATAAAAATGAAAGAATATAAATATGGAATTATTTATATTCGTGGTAAAGATGAGTTTCAAATGCAAGATATAAATACTGCTTTTGATTATATACCAGATGAATCCAATGATTGTGTTATTTATACAAAGGAGCCTATTCCTATTGAAATTGGCGTAAAACCTGTAAAGAAAGAATTGTTGTATGAAGAAGAATAAAATGCGTGGCACGTTTTGTTGCGTAGCAATGAAAGTGGCGATAGCATTTTATAAGACTTATGTAATTTTGTTTTATTACGAAGTTTTAAAACATTATGGAATAAGTCATAAAAGGGTTCTAGGGAATCCCTAGCCCACGAGGTTATTTTGTTAGTATGACAAAATACCTAGGGGGTTAAATATTTTGTCAAAGCCAAAATATATCTCTAAAAAAACAAAGGAGTTGATTATTTATGAAGAAAGAATTTTATAACTTAAAATATGGAAAGTGTAAATTATTAGATAAGAAAAAAGACTTATATTTAGTGTATGCAGAAAACTGTGAACTACATTATATTGTTTGTACCTATATTGATAATATGGGAACTATGATGGGTCAAGAATTTTTTGAAACACTAAATCAAGCCAAATTATATTTTAATAAAGGAGCGTGATTACTATAGAACTAGCATATTCTTTTCATTTAGGTAGTGATAAAAATAAAAGAAACACATCAAGAAGTAGTGCTAAATCTAATAAAAGTGGTTCTACTTCTCTATCAAATAATGCTATACAAAATTCAGCAGGTTTAACGAAAGTAGATAAACATAATTATAGAAAGTATGATAACAATCAAAATGATATTGAAATTATTAAAGGTAGTTCATCATTAGTTGATGATGTAAAAAAATTATATAAAGAAGAATTTGATGAAGCAAAAGAAGAATATAACATAAAGCAAATAAGAGATGATAGAAAAATCAAAGATTATTTTACTCATATAAGTAATAATGAGAAAAATGATTTAGCCTGTGAAATAATAATTGAACTTGGGGATAAAAAGTATTGGGATACAAAAGATGATAAGTTTAAAAGAAGAATGACAAATGTTTATAAAAAGCAAATTGAAGATTTAGAAATTATATTACCTACTTTTAAGATTGCAAGTGCTATTATTCATTATGATGAAACAAGCCCACACTTGCATATCGTAGGCGTTCCTATAAAATTTAATAATAAAAATGGTATGAAAAAACAAGTTAGTAAATCTGATGTATTTACAAAAGAAAGTTTAAGAAAACTACAAGATAAAATGCGTACCTTATGTATTGAATCTTTTAATAAAGAATATAATCTAACTAACACTTTAAAAGGTAAGAAAAAAGGTAGAAATCACGATTATCATATTACTGAAATGGACAATTATTTAGAAATGAAAGAACAACTTGAAAAAAATCAAGAAAGTTTAAATAAAGCCAAACAACAATCTGATTTGCTAGATAATAATGTAAAAGAAACAAAAGAGATTGTTAATAATTTAAAATTAGCATTTGGCAGAAAAGATAAATATGTTATAACGCAAGAATGTAAAGATAAAATCAATAGTTTTATCAGCCAAGTAGAAAATACAAATAAAGAATATAAGAATATTCAAAAATTATCAACAACACTTACCAATGTTGACTCTAATATTAAAGATAACAATAAGAAAATTAAAATACTTACTGAAAATAATGAGGCATTAGAATTACGAGTTAAAAGTCTTACTGAAAAAAATAAGTTAAAAGATAATGAACTTGACGAATTAAAAGAAGAAAATAATTCTTTATTTGCAGAACTTAATTATTTTAAAAATAAGTTTATAAGACTTATTAAATTTATAAAAAATAGATTATTTAATAGAAAAGATAGAGATAAATATCGTGATTTTTCAAGAGATTTATACGAGCATGGTGTTATTGAGGATAATACAATTAAAGAATTAAATGAAACTTATAAATTCAGTAAAGAACACTATTCAATTAAAGAAAAAGATGATTATGATATAGAAATTTAATTTAAAGTAAAAAGATAGTGCTTCTTAATAAAGTCACTATCTTTTTTAAAAAATTACTTTTTAATTCTTGGAATATTCCATGGTAAACCTAGGTCAGCATCAGGAAATTTTTCAATTATTTTAACATTATTTACTATACAATATGAAATAACTTGTTTACACAAATCAAATTTATCATTTTCTTCAATATTATAATCTTTAAAAAATTGCGCTATCTTAAATTCAGAATTAATTGGTAATTTTTCAATTTCCTTATAAATACTTTCTGCTATTGTATATAATGATTTTTGTTTATCTTGCATTGGTTTAATTATTTCATCAACTTTTTTCAATGCTTCGTTAATTATATTTTCACAATTTAACACACTTACTACTTTTTTAACCTCCTTAGGTTCTTGATCAAATGTGCCAGAAATTTTAAAATAATAATTATATTCTAATTCCCAATGTGAATACTTTTGAATTTTGTCATCACTAAAATAATTATTCTTTAAATCTCTTAAATCCTCTTTTTCTAATATTCCCAATATTGCTTTCTCGTTCGGTAAGTCGTATTGTTTATTTATAACCTTTTTCTCATGGTTATCTTCTAACATATATTTATGTACAATGTCAACTTTCCATTTGTTACTTAACATTTCTGGTTTTATTTCAATTGAAGTAGTTATTGGGCAACCATTAACAATTTCACCAGACATCCAATGATGTTTAGTGTACTTTAATTGAGATAATTTAAACGCTTCTCTATTAGATGAAGCATTAATTTCTTTTGATATTAATTCCTCAACTATTTTTAAATATTGTTTATCTATATTTTTTATACTTTCATCAATGCCTTTATCATTTAATCTGTCTTGTATTCTATTCTTTTCTAATTCTAATTTATATAGACTACTGCCACCTAACATTTCTTTATAATTTTCTGGGCTCATCATCATTTGCATAATATTACCTCCATATTTCTTTAATAAAGAACATCAGTTCTTGTATAAGGTGATCCTGTTTCTTCTCCAGCTACACCATTATTATTTACATAATACTTTTTACAATTATCACAATACAAAGTCTTTCCATCAGGCATCATGAAAGTTAGTTTTCCACTACAATTTGGACAAGTTGGAATATTATTTGAATTTTCTTTTTCATTCTTTTGTCTATCTTTAAAAAAGTCAGCCCAATATGGATTTTCTTTATCAAAGATTTCCTTTTCTTCATTAGATAATTCGTAAGGATAATCTCTAAATAAATTATATATCTTATTCTTATCAAATGAGAATAGATGTTCTCCGATTGAATCAGTTTTTTCTATCCACCAAATTGTATCAGTTTCATTTTTCTTATAGAAATTAACTTCACTACTATCTTTTTCTTTTTTATAATTTTCAATTATTAAATCAGTTATTTCTTTTAAATATAAATTATGCATATTATAAATGTCTTTTGGACTTGGTTTAGTAACTTCTTCTGGTTCATTATTTATAATATGTTTTTGTTCATATTCAACCATTTCATTAAATAATTTTGTTCTTTCTAATATCAATTCTTCAATTGATTTGTTTTCATTTTCTTTTCTATATCCTTCTGGACTATTCAGCATAATAAAAACCTACCTTTCAACTACATTTAATAAAGTGATTAATTCTTGTTGTATGTTATAAGCATCTTCATAGAAAAATGTTAACATCTCATCTTCATTTAAATTCTTATCATTTATGGTATCATAATTCTTTACTTGTGTAACGGGATTAATTCCTTTAGCATTCTCATACCTTTTAATTAATTCAAAGATAATTAACAATTCATCACTTAATTGATTTCTTTTATTATTAATATCTAATTGCATATAAGCATTTTTCATTTCTTCGCTCATCTAGATTTACCTCCTGTCATACTATCAACCCATTGTTGTGTTTCTTGAAATTGCTGTAAAGGGGATAGTTGCTGCTTTCTCATTTGTGCTCTCATATTGTTATTTGATTCTCTAATTTTTTTAAATTTAGCAAGAATATCATCTATTGCTTGTTCATCTTCGGTTTTTTGAGTTGGTGTAGAAAAACTGTTTTCTTTTGCCTCGTGTTCTTTAACCCATTCTTGATCCATATCCATTGTTGGTAATGAATCAATTAATTTTTTCATATCCTTTACATCATGTTGTGGCTTTACTTCAACAGGTTTTTTAACTTCTCTAAATTTATATATACTATCTAATGCCATAAAAGTTACCTCGTTTTCCCAACTACATTATCATCAGTAAGAGTCGATTGATTTAAGCTCATTAATTGTTGTTCTCTTAATTGTACCATTTTTTGTCTATCTAATTCTCTAACTTTTAAAAATTGCTCTAAATTTTCTTTATCATGTTGTGCTTTCAATTCTTTTACATCAAAAACATGAGTAATCATTGTCATCGGTATAGGTTTCTTTGTTCCTGATGATTTAAAATGTCTGACATTTGGATCAAATGATAAATGAGTTCCATTATCAAAGGCAGGGACAAAATATTCCTTATCAGCAGGACATTCTAAAATAATTTCTCCATATTTTAATGCTACACCACCAAGGAACCAATCAACCCCTGAATTATTGTTAAAAGTTTTACCATCTTCCACATATTCTCTGTATTCATCATTAGCCCTTTCTCCTAAAACAAATCCAGCATCTAAATATCGTTGATATGTTCTTTCACTAACTGCTCTATAACAATGATCTGGTTTCAATTTATAACCAGTTAAATCTCTAATAGTATGATCTCTACCAGCAACTACTTTTTCCATTACAGAAAGCATTTCTCCTCGTAGTATTTTTTCTTGAACTGCTCTTAATTTTGGTTCATTAGATAATGGCATAGTCTGTACATTGTATAATTCCATATTTTATTTTCACCCACTATTTCATATAACTATTTTCAAACGCTTTTATTATTTTTGCTTTTTCTTCTTCTGTTTTCCCTTTGCATAAATCTTCGATGGCAGATTGTAAGGTTTCATTCCATTTATCGTCTAAATCTTTTATCATTCCATTAAGCCCATCTTTAATCTCCTCAACAGGAATTAATTCACTTTGTCTTTTTTCTAATTCTTTTCTATCGTTTTCAAATTTCTCAAATTCTTTTTTTAATTTTTGTTCAGTTTTTATTTTATTTTGTTCCCACTCTTTTTTGATTTTGTCTTGTTTTTCAGGCGTCATATCCTTAAGAATTCTTTCCTCTGCTTCCTTAATTTCCTTATTCATTTTTTCTAGAACTTCATTAGAATGCTTCAAATCAAAATTATTTTTATCCATATTAAAGAACCTCCTATGCTACTTATAGTATAACATATTTCCAAAAGTATTTGAATATAATGCTATTGACTTTACATAATTTTATTCAAAATATTCCATTTTTTTAATTATTGTAAACAAATATCAAAAAATATGTTATACTTTATATAGAGATTGATATTTGTATATCAATTCGTGTATTGGAAAAAAAGTTGTAGATACCTACGACGTTGGCTCCAGATTGATAGGAAACTCGAACTTTTCGAGTTTAAGTAATACAGACTAACTAGAAATAGTTAGTTTTTTTGTTATATAAAGAAGCCCCATTTATGTTAAATATAAAAGCAAAAGAATTAAAAATATAACAAGTACAAATGTTGCTTATGTAAATACCTTTAATATAATAGCAGGTATTTATTTCCGTTTATCAAACCTAGATACCAAATTAATTTTGCTTTCAAAAAAAGACTAGTTATATTTCAAACTAATCTCAATAGCAAATTGTAATTTATTTAACAATATAATTATTTATAAAAGCTTAATACTTGATAATGATAATAATCGTTGTTATCTAAATAATAAGCAGAGATGCCTTTTCCATGGTATGCAGTTTTACCAGAAGTTGATTTAGTTTTTGCTTTCTTTAATAATTACACCATCACCATACTTGCTAGTTTTATGTACATGGATAACCATATAATCATCAAATACTATTCAACATTCTTTAAAGATTCAACCATATCAATATTTTTTAAATTAAAATGGGTCACAACAATAACAATAACAGTAAAAATAATAGTAATTAAAGCTGAAAAAACATAACTTAAAAGAAACACTTCTCTATCAAACATTAAATAATCAGGTTCACAAGTAGAAATAATATAATGACATAAATAAGAGCCAGATGAAAGACCAATTAATATGCCAAGTATTGTCAATATAATAGTTTCTCTATTTATATATTTATCAACTTCTCTAACATAAAAACCTAATACTTTAAGTGTTGCTATTTCCCTTTTTCTTTCACTAATATTTATATTAGACAAATTATATAAAACCACAAAAGCTAACATTGCTGCTGCAATAATTAAAATAGCCACTATAGAATCAATAGATGATAACATATCATTTAATACATCTTTTACATCACTATTATTAATAATAGAAACAGCATCCTTACTAGCAATATACTTCATATCAAAATCATTACTATCATCTGAAATACTCTCATTTAAATCTATTAGAAAAGAATTTACTTTATAATTACCAAACAAACTATTATAAGTATTCTTATTTACATACATATACTGATTAATATAATTTTTAACAATATAAGATACTTTTATAGTATAACTATTATTTTCATTATCAAGTAAAGTAATATCATCTCCGATAGATACATTTAAAAGTTTCGCAGTTTTTTCACTAATTACACAACTATCATCTAATATATCATCATAAATATTATCTTCATTCTTATAATCAATTAAAGAAACAACCTCATTAAACCTATTAAAATCATTTGGTACTATCAAAGATACATCTTGTTTTATATCACCATTTAAAACACTAATACTTTGATAATTAACATCTACTGCTTTATTAACAATTTCTTCATTATTAATTTTATTAAGTAACTTTTCATAATCACCATTTTCATTTATAATCATCATTTTATCATATTTAAATATTTTACTATATTGATAATCATTTATATTTTTAATAGAATCTTTTAAACCAAAACCTGCCAAAATAAGTGCTGTACATCCAGAAATTCCAAAAATAGTTGTTAAAACTCTAGATTTATATCTAAAAATATTTCTAATAGTTATTTTATCAGAAAATTTAAGTCTTTTCCAAATAAATGATATTTTTTCAAGTAATATTTTTCTACCAGATTTAGGTACTTTTGGTCTCATTAAATTGGCAGGAACATCTTTTAAATTATAAATACATATAAAACATGCTGTACCACAAATACATAATATACATATCCAAAAACCAATCATATTATATGCACTATTAATTGAATATATAAATATCGGTATATTAAATAATTTTCTATAAATATTCCAAATAACATAAGGAATTAAATAAGAACCAATAAAAACACCTAAAATACCCCCAATAACAGTTGCTAAAAGTGAATAAATAACATATTTTAAAGTAATATAAAAATTATTATAACCCAAAGACTTTAATGTACCATTTTCAGTTCTATCTTCTTCAATCATCCTCATCATTGAAATAAGGCTAACTAAAACAGCAATTACAAAAAATATTAAAGGAAAAACATTTCCTAAATTCTTTACATTATCACTTGCATTAATTAATTCTTTATATGAATTATTATCTAACCTATCATAAAGATACCAATGTGGTTTAACTACTTCATTTTCATTTATACTTATGCCATATAACTCATTATATTTTTCATCTTCTCTTTCTTTTTTTATAACATTTATCTTTTTAATAGCATCATCAATAACATTTTTATATTCTTTACTATTAGTTAGCATATTTTTAGTATTATTTAAAGTTATATAAATAGCACTATAATAATCACTTTTTAATACATCTTCCAAAGTATAAGCATAATAATTAACTTTACCACTACCTAAATTAGTACTAGGTCTTTCAGAAGAAAAATACAATGGACTTATAACAGTTCCTACTATTTTTTTATTACTACCCAAAATATTAATAGAATCCCCAATACTTAAATTATTATCTAAAAGCATCTTTTTTTCAACAACAATTTCATTATTACCATTAGGTAAACTACCATCTTCTAAATAAACTTTATTAATACTATTATTTAACCCCATTACTTTAACAACATATTGTTCATTATTTAGCTTTAAATAAGTATCTGTTTCATATGAACCTATTACTTTATCAAATCCACCTATTTTAGATAAACTATTTATATCTTTATCATCAAGTCCAAGATTAGAAACAACTTTTATATCATAAACATTATTATCATCATAAAATTTATCTAAAGTTTTAAGCATATCAGGGCTACAAGCTTCAATCCCTGCATAAAAACCAATTCCAAGAAGGGCCATAGATAATAAAGATAAAAACCTTTTATAATTTTGCTTTATCTTCATAAATATATGTTTAAATAACATAGTTTTCATTTTACCACTCTATATCCTTTATATCCATAGGTTTTTCATTAATAACAATATCACTAACAGAACCATTTTTAAACTTAATAACTTTATCAGCCATTGGACTAATCGCAGAGTTATGTGTAATAATTACAACCGTCATATGTTCTAATCTACATGTATCTTGAAGCAATTTAAGTATTTGTTTACCGGTTTTATAATCTAAGGCCCCAGTAGGTTCATCACATAACAAAAGCTTAGGATTTTTACAAATAGCTCTAGCAATTGCAACCCTTTGTTGTTCTCCCCCACTAAGTTGAGCTGGAAAATTGTTCATTCTATCTCCAAGTCCAACTTTATTTAATATTTCCTCTGGTTTTAAAGAATTTTTACAAAGCTGAGTGGCAAGTTCTACATTTTCAATAACAGTTAAATTTTGTATTAAATTATAAAATTGAAAAACAAAACCAATATCATTTCTTCGATACTTTATTAAATTCTTACCAGTTAATTTGTTAACACATTTGCCATCAACATAAACATTTCCACTTGTTAAAGTATCCATACCTCCCAAAATATTTAAACAAGTTGTTTTACCAGCCCCAGAAGGACCTAAAATACAAACAAGTTCTCCTTGTTCAATTTCAAAAGAAGTATTAGATAAAGCTTTTATTTCAACTTCACCCATTTTATATACTTTATTTACATTCTTAAACTCTATATAAGCCATAATAACCCTCCATTTTACTTATTTAAACTATTTTTAACAGATTCAGCCATTTTTCTTTTTTCTTTCGTAGGAACAAACTTTTTAACAACTGAACTTTTTCTATTGTTTTTAAGTCCTATATAAGCAAAAATACTAAAACAAACAGCACCGATAAAATTAACAAATAAATCCTTCATCGTATCATTTAAACCAATATCTAAATAACCATCATTAACAGTATAAAGTAAATTACCATCAGTATCATATATTAAAGTTTTACCAATATTATCTAAAATAACAGGTTTATTTTCACCACTAGGATTCATTGCAACCGAAGATACACTTGTAATAACAGTATCTTTTTGCATATCAAACTTTAAAAATTTATCTCCACCATATTCAAAAAACTCCCATAAAGTACCAATAGTCATTGAAAAACTAAAAGCAACTAAACACAGATAAAATGGGGATAAATTAATATCTTTACTATTTTTATTAAGTAAATCCACTAATGAAAAGCCAACCGCCGTGGCTAAAAAACCATTAATAGTGTGCAAACAAGTATCCCAATGAGGAATTATACCATAAAAATTATTTATTTCTCCAAGTATTTCTGAAGAAAAAATAAACAAATAAATACTAATCTCTAAACCATCAGGTAATGTTATTTCATATTTATTTTGAATAAATAATGGAGCAAATAATAAGATAAGTGATAATAAACAGAGTAAAGCATTATTTAAATTTCCTCTTAGTATTTGTAAAATCATACATAATATAACCAAAAATCTTAATATTAAATATATAGCTAAAGAACTTCTTTTAGTTTCTTTATAAGCCATTTTTATTAATTTTTGTACATTTAGTCTTTTCTTCATAATAATACTTTCCTTTTATTTAGCACATATACTTTGTGTTTCAAGTGGTACTTTATAAGTAGCTATATTTTTACTATCATCAGTGGCATATATAAGCAAATATAAACTATTATGTTCATCACATGTCTTTTTATATCCACCAACTTTAATTACATTTTCTAAAAACTTTTCTAATTTAATTTTCTTACCATCACTATATTCATAAGAACTAATCCTTTTTTCTATATCTCCATGTGACTCATATAACGTACATTCTATTTTTTCATATTCTTTAGTATCATCTCCGGCACAATACTTAATATTGGTAATATAAATAGCACTTTTCTTATCATTATAAGCAATACTACCAGAAATATTAAAAGCATCACAAGTACTAGATATTGTTTTAAAACTAAAATCATCAGCACCTATAATTATGTATTTCTTATTATTTTTTTTATTTTTCATAACGCACCTCACTATAAGAATTATATCATATGTAATAAAGATTTTGTATAATTTCATTTTAAAAAAACAAATGATACAATTAATTTATCAGAGAGATTTAATCAAATCTTATAGTCTTAATTTCGTAAACGTGCATAGTTAAGGCTCCATAAAAAAATTCACGTCAGATAATGACGTTTTTTTTATACACTAAATTACCTCTTCCATCCCAACAAAAACTAAATTTGTCGTCATTTCATAAAAATTAAATTATTAATGATTAAAATTATCGAAAAAAACAAATAACAAAAAAACAAGACCTGAATAAGACATGAAAATTAAAAAACCTACAATTTATTTTTTTTAAAATTAATTATATCTTCTTTTATAAAATTCCATCTAACACAAACAATATATCTATCTTTATCATTTTTAGAATCACCATTAATATTACGCTTTTTTGGACAAATTGTCATACAAGCAACATGTGGGGATGTAAAATCCAAACATCTCTTAGATAATATTAAATCATATTTCTTTATCCAAACATAATCATTAACTGTTCCACAAATCAAAACATCAATATCATAATCAGAATTCCTGCCACGTACAATAAATCTATCAATCATATCAACTATCAATCTTGTTTTATTTATTTCATTATTAAACATATCCAAATCATTTTGATGAAATAACTTATATTCTTATGAACTTAATCGTTTCGAAAAATCAATATTTCCTTCTCCATCCCTCGCATAACCATAATGATAATTCACATATTTATCAATAACTTTATAAGGTATACCAATATTTCCTAAATATCTCTTAAATTCCTGAATTTGTTCATGATGTACTGAATTACTATTTCCACATTTTAAACTGACATTTTTTACATAATTTTTAAACTTAATAAAAATATCTGCTTTTTGTACCATTTTATTTTTCCAACACCTAATTTTTTCACTATCATCAATAGTCAAAGGAAATAAATCAGTTAAAAAATTTTTAGAATTCTCATCTAACTGAGAAAAATATTTATTATTAAAAAGTTCTACAAAGTCATACTCATTTTAATATCCATAATTCATTTTATCTCCATTTCTATTTTAGCAATTTTTTATATTTATTACTTTTATTAAAAAATATTTCGCAATTCAATATACTATCATATTAATTTAAAATAAAGAATTAAATTTAGTATTACTTATAATAATAAATACAAATAAAAAACTATATTTTCCATTTTGTCGGATAAATATAATTTATTTTTTCCTTCTTTGGTGAATAACGCTTTTTAATTTTAATTCTGTTAGACTTTAAATCAGGTATTGCTTGTCTACAATATTTATCTAGTTCACAAAATATATTTTGACAATCTATAAGTTGTAATGGTCTATTACCAATTCTTTTAAAAT
>ERZ827423.539-NODE-539-length-46411-cov-19.979614_pt1 | contig 46411 bp, 37 predicted proteins | sample MGYA00519775_ERZ827423 | MGnify/ENA primary metagenome ERZ827423 (study PRJEB31778, sample SAMEA3449296) | human gut metagenome | biome: human gut; feature: human-associated habitat; material: faeces | place: United Kingdom | collected 2010/2012 ... | reverse complement strand
CACCCCTCTTGTTAGACATTATATCACTTTGTCTAACAAATGGGGTGCAGTTCAAATATCAATCCCGGTTCTTTTTGTCTCTTATTCTTTTACATATCTGTCGAATGTGAAAATATATCCGTTGCTCTCCTGCGCGGCGGAGCGCTCGACGAGCCTCCAGCCTGCGCGGCGGTCGAGGTCGGGGAAGAACTTCTCCGCCTTTCCGTCCGCATTCACGCGCGTTACATACGCTTCATCGCATGAGTTGATCAGCTCGTTGTAGACCGCCTCTCCGCCCATGAGGAATACATTTTCGCCATTTTCAATAATGCCCGCGAGCTCGTCAATGCCGTGGCACACCGTGACATTCTCGGCGCTCCAATTTTCGTCTCGCGTCAGCACGATATTCTTCCTGCCAGGCAGAGCCTTCTGCCCCGGCAGGGAGAGAAACGTCGTGCGTCCCATGATAACGGTGCTGCCCATGGTCTTTTCTTTTAAAAATTTGAGGTCGGCGGGGATATGGAAGAGCATTCCCGTGCCCTTGCCGATGCCCCAGTTTATGTCGGCACAAACTATTGCTTTCATCTTCGCTCCTTATATCGCAACGGGTATCTTCTCGGTGAACTCGTGATATTTGTAGTCCTCAAAATGCACGCTGTCGGGCGTGAACTTGTAGAAATCCGTTATCGACTTGTCGAGGACGAATTTCGGCGCGTCGTAGGGCTCACGCTTTATCAGCTCTTCGACTATCGGAACGTGCTTGTCATAGATGTGCGCGTCTGCAATGACATGAACAAACTCGCCCGGCTCAAGTCCTGAGACCTGCGCTATCATGTGAACGAGCGTCGCATATTGGCAGACGTTCCAGCTGTTTGCCGTGAGCATATCCTGCGAGCGCTGGTTGAGAATGGCGTTGAGCTTCTTGCCAGTGACATTGAAAGTCATGCTGTAGGCGCAGGGGTAGAGATTCATTTCGCTCAGGTCTGCGTGGACGTATATATTTGTCAGTATGCGGCGGCTGAGCGGGTTGTGCTTGAGGTCATAGAGAACTCTGTCAACCTGGTCGAAGTCGCCCTCGGGATAGTGGTGCTTGACTCCGAGCTGATAGCCGTATGCCTTGCCGATGCTGCCGTCCTCGTTAGCCCAAGCGTCCCAGACGTGCCCCTTGAAGTCGTTGACGTTGTTCGATTTTTTCTGCCATATCCAGAGCAACTCGTCCGTTGCGCTCTTGATAAAGGTCTTTCTGAGCGTCATCGCCGGGAACTCCTTTGAAAGGTCGTAGCGGTTGACGATGCCGAACTTCTTTATCGTGTGCGCGCTCGTGCCGTCTTCCCAGTGCGGGCGGACGTTGTAGTCCGTGTCCCATGTGCCGTTTTCGAGTATATCCTTGCAGTTGGCGATAAATACCTCGTCTGCGTAGCTCATTTCTTCCTCTCCTCTTTGCCTTTTCTTTTTTATATTATCCCCGTCTGCCGGAGCAGATCGGGTATTCCGTGCTCAAAATCAACGCCGTAGCGAAGATCCGTGCCCGCTTCTTTTGTTCTCACGATGCAGCCGTGGGTGTAGTCAACGGCTATCCTCGCGCTTTCGGCGAGGCTCAATCCGTTCATGTATGCGCCGAGCAGCGCGCTCGCGAACACATCGCCCGTGCCGTGAAAATATCCGTCCACCGTGTCCGAGAGGGCGTAGCTTATCTCGTCTGTCGAGCGGTCGTATGATGCCGAGCCGACCTGTCTGCCGTCGAATGCAACGCCCGTCAGAACCACTTTTGACGGTCCGAGACAAGAGAGCCTGCGAAGCGTCGATTCAACATATTCTTTTGAGTAGGGGGCAGGGCGGTATTCCTCGCCGAGCATGAACGCCGCCTCCGTGAAGTTCGGAACGATTATGTCCGCCTTGGCGCAAAGGCGCGTCATTTGCTTTGCGAAGTCCATGTCGAACACCGTGTACATCTTCCCGCCGTCCGCCATCGCGGGGTCGACGAGCACAACAGTGTCTTTTTCTTTGAAATCATCTATAAAATCGGTCACGATGTCTATCTGCTCGACCGAGCCGAGAAAGCCGCTGTATATCGCGTCGAATTTTATTCCGAGGCTCTTCCAATGCTCCGCGATCGGGCGCATGTCGCCCGTGAGATCGCGGTAGGTGAAGCCCGTGAATCCGCCAGTGTGCGTCGATAGCACGGCGGTCGGTATGACCGAAACCTCAATGCCCATGGCTGAGATTATCGGCAGGGCAACTGTCAGCGAGCATTTGCCGAAGCCCGAAATATCATGTATGGCAGCAGCCCTTTTGAGTCTCTCCATGTGTATCACTCGCTTTTCATTATGATGTCCGCAAGCTCGTCTGCGGTCAGATTCGGAATATATTTTTCAACCCGGGCTTCTTCGAGCGCCGATATTATTTCTTCGCGCCGGAACTCCGCCCCGCGAAGCCGCGCTTCGAGCTTTGAAATATCTCCGATGTTCATGAAATCGCCGAAAATGTGTATATCTTCTATCCGCCCGCAGGCGGTTTTCTTTTTTATATAAACCGTCCCGCAGCTAAGACGGGATCGCTCGGATTTTTGAAGCCGCTCGGCGCCGCAGTTCCATGCGTCGGTCGAATATTTGCTGTCCCGAAGCTTCTCAATGGCTTCTATATCGCTTTCGCCGAGTTCATATATTTCTCCGCCGCGCTCCGTCATATACCCCGCCAGCATCGCGCCGATAATATCGGGTCTGATTTCTTCTTTCGTGTATTCCGACAGATTCGCAACGCGGCTTCTGACTGACTTCACTCCGTGCCCCATCAGCTTGGTTTCGTCCGGCTTCAGCGCCTCGGACATAGCCTCAAGGTCGGCGCTTATCAGCAGCGTGCCGTGAAACAGCGACCTGCCGCCGCGCGAACACATCGCCGTGCCGGAGATTTTTCTGCCGCCGACAAGAATGTCGTTTCGCCCGGAAAGCTCCGCTTCAACGCCGAGGGAGCGAAGAACATCTATAACGGGTCGGCACAGTTCAACTCTGTCCGCTTCGCCGTTTATAATGAACGAAAAATTGAGGTTGCCCGCGTCGTGATAAACTGCCCCGCCGCCGGTCATACGCTTGACAACGGGCAGGGAGCGGGTGCGGACATAATCACCGTTTATCTCGTCCGCCGCGTTCTGATTTCTGCCGATTACAATGCACGGCTCGTTTTGCCAGAGCAGGAAAAAATCTTTGCTTTTTTCGCAGAGAAAGTATTCCTCAGCCGACAGGTTGAAAAACGGATCGTTGCTGTCGAGCGTCAGAATAAACACAAAACTCATCTCCGAAAATCTGTTGCCCTTTATGATATCATTTCGCGGGAAGAAAATCAATAATAAGCGCGAACGAAACGCAAAAAAAGCCGCCCTGCGAGTTTTGCAGAGCGGCTCGTCTGTGTTATTTAAACAGCTTCTTTATAAAATTAATTATAGATGACGTGATTTTAAGAATCGGCTTGAAGATTGCCTGGAAAGCCTTGACAACGAGCGATTTGTCCGTGCCGTTGTCGTTCTCTATTTCGGCATAGAAAGCGTCATAGTCGCCGTTTTCGTATCTTTCAAGCATTTCGCCGAAGGTGACGTCCTTTTCCTCGCCGTCCTTCATAACGCTTATCTTCACATAGATGTCCTTGAAGGTGAGGTACTCGGAGTCGGGATCGACGCACTCGAATCTCTTGCCGTCCGTAGAGTCTGCCGTCTTGATTCCGTCGAAGGTCAGAACGTCGAAGTGGAGATACATGGCGTCGGGGTATCTCGATGCGTAGTAGGCGAGGTATCTTCCGGCGACGCCGTCAAAAACGGTGAGCGTGCCCTTGAAGTTTATAACCTTCTTCTCCTCGTCGTAGCTTACTGTCACAAGCGGCATCTCATTATCAAGGGCGAAAGCCTGCGCGGCGGTGTTTTTTTCGTCGCAGATGAGCAGGAATTTTTCGTTGTGACCGTCAAACGCATCGTACTCTATTTCCGTGTCGCCCTCCGTTGTTATCGCAACGGTCATGAGGTCGCCGCAGTTTGCGAATGCGAGGGAGTTTATATTTTTTACATCGCTTCCGAGCAGTACCTCGTTGAGATGGGGGAAGCTGTTGAACGCATTCTTGCCGACGGAGGTCACTCCGTTGCCGAATACAACTCCCGTGACCAAATTGGCGTTGCTGCTCCAGGTGTAGTCTGCGACATTGTCATAGGAATACATGTCGCCGCTGCCCTCGACCGTTATCTGATAGAGGTCGGGCTGGAAGCTCCATGTGAGGTTGTCGCCGCATACGCCGCTCGTCTGACCGTAGTTGTAGACAATCTTGATGTTCTTGAGCGCAGATGCAACGTCAACAACATTTATCTTGTCCCAGTCGCTCTTTGTGCCGCGATAGTATATAGTATCTATCCTGTTCGTGCCGCCGAGCGCACCGATTTCTATCTTCTTTATGCCCTTTCCGACAACGACGGTTCTGAGCTTCGGGCATATAGAGAATATATTTTTGAAAGTGTCTACTTTGTCATTGAACTCAAAATGTGTCAGCGGTGTGCTGCTGAATGCTTGAGTTCCTACATATTCAACCGAGTCGGGGAGATAGAACTCTGTCATTCCGCATCCGTCGAATGCTACCTGGTCTATCATTCTGACTGTGTCGGGGACTGTGGTTATCTTGAGCGAGCCGCAGTTCCTGAACGCGGCATACGGAATTTTCTTGATAGCATATGAGAAAGTTACATCAGTAAGATTCGCGCAGTTGTAGAAAGCATATTGATCTATGTTGCAGTTTATATCGAATGTGAAAGCTTTCTCGAAGTTCGGGCAGTGGAGCAGGAGCGACTTGTCCTTGTTATAGAGCACTCCGCGCTCGTCTGCGCTGTAGTTCGGGTTGGCGGCGTCTACCGTAATTGCCGCAGGGCAGCCGCTGAAAGTGTATCCGGGAATTGATATCTCTGTAAGATTTTTCGATATATTTATCTCTTTGAGCGCACAGCCTGTGAAAGCCATATTGCCTATCGTTGTGACAGAATCCGGAATATTTACGCTTTCAAGCTTTCTGCAGCCAATAAAGCATTCCCGTGGAATAGTTTCAAGACCCTCGGGCAGAGTTGCCTTTGTCATTTTCCAACAGTCACGGAATGCGCCGACGCCTATTGTCTTTACGGAGCCCGGGATAGTGATGTCAACAAGCTTTGTCGCACTGTAAAAAGCGTAATCGCCGATGGTTTCAAGTCCGCTCGGGAGATTGACATCTGTAACTCCCGTGTTCGCGAACGCATATGGCGCGATTTCTTTTACAGTAGATGCAACCGTGCACTCGACAACATCGTAGTCAGCCGTTGTATTTTGGGCAGGGAACCTGATGAGCTTTGTCTTGTCCTTGTTGTAGAGAATTCCGTTGAGCGAGCTGAGATACGGGTTGCCGGAATCGACCTCGAACGATTTCATGTAATAGAACGGCTGTATCGAGTCGCAGAACACTCTCGCATCGGTTACGTTTATGTTCTTGCCGATTTTAACCTTGAGAGCGTATGTGTTTATTTCCGAGGTGTCCCATTTCTTTATGTCATTGACCGTCAAAGTGCCGCTTCCTGTTATGGTTACAGTACTTTTGGATCTGTCGAAGGTGAAGGTTATCTCCTCCGGCTCTTCCTCTTCGCTGTAATTATAAACAACATTTGCCGATTTAATGGCGCTGTTGTCGTAGCTGTCTATAGTTATGAGCTTCCAAAGCTCCTCCGTGCCGCGGTAGTTTACGGTTTTCAGCGATGCATTGAATGCTGCGCCGTCTATTCTCTGGAGCGTTGCGGGGAGGGTCACGGTGTTGAGATTTTTGCAGTTGTAAAATGCGTTCTTCGGTATGGCTCGCAGGTTGTAGTCAATGTCAACGTTTCTGAGATTTTCGCAGCCGCTGAACGCATATTCGTTGAGATTGCATCTGACGGTGTAGTCAAATGTATACGGAAGATTCGGGCAGTAGTAGAGCAGGGTCTTGTCCTTGTTGTAGAGCACACCGAGATCGTCCGTGCTGAAATACTGATTTTCGGGGTCGACTGTCAGGGCAATATTGAGTCCGCCGAAATTTCTTCCGGGGGAGTCGGTAAATGTCTGAAGATTTTTCGGCAGCTTCAGGGTTTTAAGCTTGGTGCAGCCAAAGAATGCGATGTCGCCTATAGTTGTCAGTGAATCGGGAAGATTTACTGTTTCGAGACTTCTGCATCTGTCAAATGCGTCTTCGGGTATCGCGGTAACGCCCTCTTCAATGGTTACCTTGTTGAGCAGATTGCACTGAGCCAGAACGCCTTTGCCCATCGAGGTCACCGTGCCGGGTATTGTGATATAGAGCAAATTGCCGCAGTTGTCAAACGCAAAGTTTTCTATTGTCTCAAGACCGTCGTTAAGGAATATTGTTTTGAGAGCGGAAGAAAACTCAAAAGCACGGTAAGAAATGGTTTTCACGGTATCGGGAACGGTGTAAAACGAAAATTCTTTGCTCCCAGCTGGGTATTTTATGAGCACAGTCTTATCTTTGTCCATAAGCACGCCGTCGGGGTTGCAGAGATATTTATTGTTCGCGTCTACCTCATATTCATCTACAAAGTCAAAGTTCTCAAAGACGCGACCGGTTGTGATATTTACATTCGCCCCGATCTTTACATGCTCGGCGACCCATGAGCCGCCGAAAAGCCCGAAGTCGGCAACATCTTCGCCGAGTGTGCCGCTGCCGCTCAAAACGAGCGTTTTGTCGGCCGAGGTGTAGACCCAATCGACTCCGTTGACTGTGCCGCTTGCGTCCGAGCCTGCGGCAAAAGCCGCTCCGGCGCAGCCGAACACGGTCAGTGCCGCGAGCACAACGCTCAAAAATTTCCTGAGCGTTGCTTTGATTTTACTGTTCATCGTTTCTTGCACCCTTTCTCATTATCATCATCACTTCAACAGTGAAATATCCGTTTTCATATTTGAGATTGACCTCGCCGTTGTACTTCTTTGCGGCGCTTCTTATGCTGCCGATGCCGAGCCCGTGGTTCACGCTGTCGAGCTTCGTCGTTTTGACAGTGTTGTTCTTTATCTCGACCGGGTGGAGAGTGGGGTTGCTGACGGTCAGCATGAACACCGCCGAATCCTGAACGGCGTGAACGCTGATGACCGCGTTGTCAACAAGCTTGCTCGCCTCAACAGCGTTGTCCAGCGCGTTCGCAAGAATAGTGCAGAGGTCGATGTTTTCAATCCCGTCGGCGGGTATTATTCCGTCGAAATCAAGCTTAGTCTGCCAAATTGCCGCAGCGGCGCTCTTCTCGGCGAGTATGGCGTCGGCAAAGTGGTTGCCTGTCGAAAATGCACTTTTCGTCGCGTCGAGCCTGCCGTAAAGCTCGTCTATGTATTTTTCCGCCTCGCCGTACTGCCCGTCGGATATCAACGCCCTGACGGAGGTGAGATTGTTCTTGAAATCATGGCGGAACACACGCATATCGCGGTTCTTCTGAACCATATTATTGTAGTGGTTGAGCTCGAGCTCAAGCTGCTTCTCCATCGCGCGCTTTCTCTGCGAAGCGATAAGATATTTTGTAACCAGATACGCTATGCATCCGACGATGAGCACGGACGAAAGCATAGTCAGCGCGTTTGCCGTCTCTTTGGAATAATCCGCGTTGAGCGACACAGTGACGCTGTAATATGCGGCAAGAAATTCCGCGAATATCATCAAGCTTGCGACAGGCGGGAATTTGTCGAAGGCTTCCGTGAGGTCTGCCCGTCCGCGCCTTCTGACGATCAGCGCGGTGGCGGCGAATATAATTAGATATATGACAATACGGGTTATCAGCTGACCTATGACGCCGAGCCTCATGGCATAGTTCAATATGAACGCCAGGTAGTCAAGGCTCGATACCATGGCTATTCCTATCCATAAAAAGGCCGTCTTTTTGCGCGACTTGAACATCAGATAGGGATAGACGATGTGGCACAGAGTCGATGTCATGTCAACGGTGTCGGCCACATCGAGGTATTTCGGCAAAAATGCCGGAGCGAAGCTCAGTGCGGCGAGGCCGAGGCAGAAAACGTCGAGCGGGATTTTCCTCGTTTTCGTTTCGTAACCGACCGAATGCAGAAATGTGTGCACAAGCAGTATACAGCACACGCAGCTGATGAGGTTCAGCGGCGGGCAAACGGCGTTTAGCACCTTAACATTGTTCATCTTCTGTTACCCCTATACTTTAAAGTGCGTTGCGCTGCCGTGCCAGCTCGCGAAGCTTTCTGGATATCTTGTTTAAGCTTTTCGCTCTGATCGGAATGCTCTCCTCACGGTTCTTTATGTATATACCATCCGTATTAAGGTAATCTATCATCGACAGATTCGTCAGATAGCTGCGATGCGTGCGGAAAAAGTGAAAAGGCGTAAGCTCCTTTTCAAGGCTGTCGAGAGACCTTTTGCAGACGAACACTTTCTCTTCGCCGCCGCTGTCGTAGTGGATATATGCGTCCTTACGCTCGACTTTTATAAAATATATGCTGTCTATGTCGATGAGCTTTGAATCCCCGCCGTTTCTGACGAGCAGGCGGCGGAATGAATATGCGTCCTTGTCCAGCTCGTTGAGCGCACGGTAGAGCTTCTCTTTCTCAACGGGCTTTGTGAGATAGCGATGCGCATGAACCTCAAAAGCGTCGTAGACGATGTCGTCGTATTGCGAGATGAATATAATAGTCTTCGTTGTCATATATTCTTCTCTGATACGCCTTGCAAGCTCTAACCCGTCTATATCCGGCATTCGGTAATCGAGAAGAAAAACATCGAATTCACCGATTCTCTCCGTCAACTCCTCGGAGTTTGAAAAGGCCGTAGCACTTATTCCGTAGGCTGCCTTTCGCGGATATTCTTCAATGAGCGACATTATCTCCCGAAGTTCCCGCAAATCGTCGTCACATACCGCAATTCTCAATATAATCTACCCCCAAAAAAGAACAAAAAAACTTCCTACTGCATTTTAATACTTTAAACAATTTCTGTCAATGAATTTAGATGCTTTGCCCAAAAAAAATTAGTTAATACCGAAAAAAGTAATGTTCGTACTGAGGTGGTAGCCTTTTAATTCTTCTTCCCGTTTTTGCGCTTTTTCGGCAGTCCCTGCGCAATATGCGGAAAAGAATTTTCCGTCTGCGAGGTCGGCTGAATGTTGTAGGTTCCGTATTTGTTCACCATGTCGAATGAGTCCTCGGGTTCGCCCATGACGGGGTCGGAGCTCGGGGTGGGGCAGTGGCTGCCGTCGAATTTTTTGTCGTTTTCTTTATTCATTTTAATTTTATCCTTTCTGATAGAAAAAAGCGCCTTTGCATTTATTATCGTTTCCGCCCGACGCCGAAAAAATTTACTCGTTCACAAAGATTTAAAAAAATTTTTATATTCTCTTTAAACTCTATTGCAATTTTGCGTCTAATTATTGTATAATTATGGCACATTTTCAAAAGGAGTATCGCTTTTTCATGAAAGAAGAACACAGAAAGTATGCCGAAGAGGTATACGACATAATCAATCATGCCGCGAAGAACATCGGCGCAAGATTGCCGGGTTCGGACGGCGAAAAAAAGTTTGCTGCCTATATGGGCGATAAGCTCAGAGAGATCGGCATCGAGCCCGTTCGCGAAGAGTTTGCGGTTTCCCCGCGTGCGTCCATCGGCGGAATCCCCTATGCAGGCTGGCTCGGTCTCGCGCTGAGCGCCCTTGTCTATATCGCAATGGGCATCCCCGCAGTCTGGTACGGCATGGCTCTCGCTTCGGCGGCATGCATCGTCTGGCTTGTCTGCAGCGTTTTCCTTTATAAGACCTGGTTCGATATGTTCTTCAAGCAGGAAGTATCGCAGAACACCTATGGCGAGCTGCTCCCGGAGGACGGCAAGTATGACTACACCATCATCCTCTCCGGCCATACCGACACCAGCTGGAACTGGCGTCATTCCGAGCACGCTTCGAAGTTCGCTAAGACAAACCCCGCACTCGGCCTCGTTGCCACCTTCGTCAAGGTCGGCTTCGGCGCTCTCTGCTTCTTCTTCCTTGCAGGCACTTCGATTGCCGTCGCGACCCTCTACACCGGTTATTATTTCGGCGCAAGCTGGGCAGCGGAAGCTTTCGCTTCTCCCGCGTTCGTGAACTTCATGTTCGCTATGCGCTTCCTGCCCCTTGTTACTGCCATAGGCTGCGCGTTCCTTGTCATGTGGGCTGATCCCGATCCGCGCAACGCATCCCGCGGTGCTATGGATAACGCCTCCGGCTGCGCTATCAGCTATGCTGTTACAAAGTATTTCAAAGAGAATCCCGACAAGATGCCCAAGAACTGCCGCATCATCGACTTCAACTGCGGCTCCGAGGAGGCGGGACTCCGCGGTTCTCTCGCTTTCACCCGCGCTCATAAGGGCGAGGCCATTCTTGAGAACGCGTGGAACATAAATTTGGACTCCGTCGCCGATAAGGACTATTTCGAGGTTGTTATCAAGGACGATTGGCAGTTCTGCCGCTTCGACAAGGATCTTGAGGCAATGTTCAAGGATACTTTCTCGGAGCTCGGTATTCAGAGCAAGTCCAACGGCTGCATACATAACCCCGTCGGCGGTTGCGACAGCACTCCGATGACCAAGGCGGGCATGAAGTCCGTTACATTTGCAGCTCAGGATCCGACCCTGACCTATTATTATCACACCTGGCACGATATGCCCGAGCGCTTCAGCGTTGACACCGTCGGCGACGGCTTCGATGTTGTCCTCGGCGTTATCGACAAGATCGACAAGTTCCAGCAGGCGAACGGCTTTACCGGTCCCCGCAGATAAAAGACTGTTTTGAGCGGCTGCCGCGACCCGTATTTGCGGTTTCGGGCGGCCGCTTGACTTATATTTAAGGAGGTAATAAAAATGAATCTTCAGTCAATCATTGACAAGAAGAAAGAAGCGGCCGGGTATATGGTGAGCGAGATAACCCACATATGCAAGGACTTCGAAAAACGCGATCCCGGCTCCAAGGGCGAGCAGCAGGCATGTGAGTATATGGCGGACGTACTGAAAAACGAGTGCGGATGCGAGAGAGCCGACGTCGAGTCGTTCAAAGAGAACCCCGGTTCGTTCTTCGGCTGGATATATTTCACAATTACCTTCGTTCTCGCGGCGGTAGCTATTTCGTTCTTCTATCCGCTCGTCTCGATAATTCTTATCGTCGTCGGCCTGCTTATAGTCTTTATGCAGTTCGGACTCTATAAGAAGTTTATCGATCGCTTCTTCCCCGAAAAGACCGGCCATAACGTCACCGCAGTCAAGAGCTGCAAGGGCGAGGTCAAGCGCCGCATATTCTTCAACGGCCATCCGGACGCCGCATGGGAGTGGCCTGTCAACTATAAGCTCGGCGGTGTCGGCTTTGAGGGTCACGCGGTTATCTGCGGCATCGGCGCTGTCTATTATCTTGTCATTTCCATAATGCTCGTAGCAAAGAACGGACTTGAGTATGTCTCGTTTGACGCAGACGAGACCCTCGGACTTCTCCGCCTCATTGGTCTCGTGTTCGTCCCGTTCCTTATCGGCCTTTATTGGATGTGGAACGAGAACCGCGTTGTTGACGGCGCGAACGACAACCTTTCCGGCTGCTATATGGGCATAGCCATCCTCAAGGCTCTCAAGGAAGAGGGCATCGAGTTTGAGAACACCGAAGTCGGCGTTATCCTCACCGGCTCCGAGGAAGCGGGTCTGCGCGGCGCAAAGGCGTGGTGCGCGGCTCATAAGGGCGAGTTCGACGATGTCCCGACTTTCATCTTCTCTTATGATACGATTCACGATCCCAAGTATCTTATGACCAACTACCGCGACCTCAACGGCACGGTCAAGGCGGATAAAGATGTCTCCGACCTGTTCATGGAGGCTGCTAAAGAGCTTGATATCTCCTGCAAGAAGGGCTGGGTTCCGCCTCTCGGCGGCGCTACCGACTCCGCAGCGTTCGCGCAGGCGGGCTTCAGAGCGACCGGCGTCACCGGACTCAACCATAAGCTTGAGGACTACTATCACACCAGAAGAGACACATATGACAACATGAACGAGCAGGGTCTCGCCGATTGTTTCGCAATCAGCGTCAAGGCTCTCGAGATGTTCGATAACGGCGCAAAGCAGTAAATTTTATCTTAAATAAGCTCACCCCGGACTGTATTTCACAGCCCGGGGTTTTATCTGTCGAAAAAGTATATTATTGCACGGTCTCAAGGCTCTCCTGTGTAAGGGGAGCTGTCACGGCTTCGCCGTGACTGAGGGTTTGTTGTAATGGAAGCTCAAATTCAAAACAATTCTTCCGGCGCACCGTGCCATCTCATTTTACACAAGTAATGCTTTGATGCCTGCAAAGCATTCAAAAATGGTTTTTGCTACAGACTGCCCCGGACTGTATTTTACAGCCCGGGGTTTTGTCTTTTATATATTTTTTATCCCAAATCCGGCTCGGCGGTTATCTCGACCTCCGCCTTTTCGCAGCCCTCAAGCTCGAGTACGATTATCTCGTTCTCGTCCTTGAGCAGGACTCCGGGGATGTAGAGCGCGCGCTGCGGACCTATCTCCCAATAGCGGCCGATGTTGAATCCGTTTATGTAGACGAAGCCCTTTTTGAAGCCGTCTAAATGTACAAAGCAGTCCTTTTGACCCTGTGCTTTGAAGTGACCGCGCATGAAAAGGGGATACCTGCTGTCTGCGAGCGAAAAGTCGATCTTCTCCGGGTTGTCGAGCGGGAGTGTGATGACATCGTAGCCCATGAGGTTCTGATTGCCGTAGCGTACGGCTTCAATTCCCTTGCGGTCATAGATGTGCTCGCCGTAGTTTACTCGTCCCATCGCGTCAACCAATACGCCTATGGTGCAGCCGTCCGTGCAGCCGTCAAAATCGAAGGTGTCGTAGCCTTTGATTTTGTTCTCGTCGCGGCGGTCTATTTTCGCCTTGGGCTCGCCGTCGATGTAGACATACGCCGTGTCGTGGACGTGGGCAACGCGCAGACTGTGCGGATTATATATCTGCTCAAGCTTCGTTTCATAGTAGATCATGCCGCTGTTCTGACCGAAATATTCCATGCTCTCGGGCAGGGGAACGCGGTGGCGCTCACCGAGATTGTCGAGATTGCTCATAATCGAGGTGCTCTCACCGAGCGCCACTTTTCCGATATTTTGAAGCTCGGGCGAGGCGGGAAGCTCGGTTTCGGGCAGATTCTGCGCCTTGAGCAGAAGCTCTCTGACTGCGTGGTAGGCGGGCGTGTAGTCGCCCCATTCGGTCAGCAGAGCGCAGTAGTCGTAGCTTGTGACGGTCGGCTGATATTCGTCGTAGTAGTTTGCTCCGGCTGTGAAGCCGAAGTTCGTGCCGCCGTGGAACATATAGAAGTTGAAGCTCGCGTCGATATCAAGAAAAGCCTTTATCTCATCAGATACACTGTCCGAGCCGCGGGTGTGGTGCTCCTCGCCCCAGTGGTCAAACCAGCCGCACCAGAACTCCGTGCACATCTTCGGCGCGGTCTCGTGGAATCTTTCAAGGGCGTTGAATATAACGGCTGTGCGCGAGCCAAAGTTCAGTGTCTTGAACAGGTCGGGGAGCGTGCCGCCGGAGAGCATACTGTTGTCATCGCCGTCGGAGGTGAAGAGCATGACCTTTGCGCCGCAGTCGAGCATGAGCTTTTCGATATATCTGAGATACTCCTTGTCGTTGCCGTAGCTGCCGTATTCGTTCTCGACCTGCATGGCGATTATGTTGCCGCCCTCGCTCTGCTGAAGGTCGCCTATCTCCTCAAACAGCCTGTGATAGAAGTCCGAAACGTGCTGCAAATAATCGGGATAGGCGCAGCGCAGGCGCATATTTCTGTCCTTGAGCAACCAAGCGGGCAGCCCGCCGAAGTCCCATTCGGCGCAGATATACGGTCCGGGTCTGACTATAGCATAGAGTCCGACCTTTTGGGCGGTCTTGATGAACCGCCTGATGTCAAATCTGCCCGTGAAATCAAATTCGCCCTTTTTAGGCTCGTGCATATTCCAGCAGACATAGGTCTCAACCGTGTTAAAACCCGCCGCCTTGAGCTTTTTGAGCCTGTCCTCCCAATATTCGGGCATGACGCGGAAATAGTGCATCGAGCCCGAATATATGCGAAAGCTCTCGCCGTTCATTTTAAACTCGCCGTCTTTTATAGTGAGCATTTATCCGTTCCCCCTAAGATTTTTAGTTGATTATACAATAACGCCCGAGTGCAGTCAATAGAGATATCCGCACTCGGGCGTTAAACTTTTATTTCAGCGCTTTCGGCTCGTCCGTAAGTCCCAAAAGGTAGTCTGCGGAGATGTTGTAGTAGAGCGCAAGAGTTTTTATATGGTGACTCGGTATGTCCCGCACACCGCGCTCGTATGCGCTGTAATACTGGTAGGTCGTGTTGAGCACTTCCGCAATTTCCTTTTGCGTTTTTTCTCTGTCCTCACGAATGTCGCGCAGTCTCTGATAATAGTATTTTTGCATAATTCCAGCAGCTCTCTTTTGTAAGTTTTGCTGAATTGTATCATATGTGATTAGTATACTCTTGACAATTAACCATATGTGGTTTAATATAAAATAAAACTAACCTTATGTGGTTAGTAAAAAACAGAGGGAGGTTTTTGGATGTTTAAAACTTTTTTTGACAATTTAAAGTACAGCAGAGAAAAGAACATAGGAGGGACAATAAAGAGATTAGCTCAAACTTTTATGTGGATTGATGCCTTCTTTTTTTGTGTAGGCGGAATAGTTATGATAATTGTCGGAATAGTAGATTCGTATGATTTGTTGGGACTTTGTTTTGGCGGTATAGCTACAGTGATCTTGGGCCCGCTCATGGCGTATTTAACTAATCTTCCGATATATGCCTTTGGTGAGCTTGTGGAAAACAGTACTGTCACAGCAGGAAAGATTTCTCTGGAGAGTGCAGGAACAGTTGGTGCTTCAGAGGTGATTTTTGGTGTAAACAGTGGCAATAAAAAGCAAAGCTTATGGACAAAAATGAAAGAAAGTAGTGATACAGACAGGAAGAAAGCCGAGCTCGACCGCTTAAAAGAACAGGGGCTTATAACCGAAGAAGAATATCGGAAAAAGGCAAATTCTGATTCCGTGAGCACAAAACCGGAAAGTGATTTAGGTGCAGGAAATAATAAAGAAACGGATAAAAGTAATAGAAAGACAGAGCTTAAACGACTAAAAGATCAGGGACTCATAACAGAAGAAGAGTATCTTAGAGAAATCAAGAGAGGGGAATAAGAAGTGAATAAAAAATTAAGCTATTATGCGGATAAAATGAAGTTGGTTTGTATCCTGCTTGCGATTACGGTAGCGATAGTTTTGGTTAGTCAAATCGGCTCGGCAATTGTAAAATACTCTGAATATTATGAAAATCCCTATTTTAAAGCCGATGACATACATGACATTACACGTGGTGTAATAGAGGGCATAATAAGATCAATTATTGCCTACGGATTGCCTTTTGGGGTGAGCATATACATATATGTGAAAGGAAAAGACGAAAAGGCAGATCCGTATAAACTCTTTAAAATTTTTGTGTTAACTGAAGTAGTGCTGGAAATATATCAGCTGATTCGCAGTGAAGTTTTTTCCTTTAGCTCTCCGGATATAGAGGATTTTATGGTTTTCCTGTTTTTGCTGTTGCCCATTGCCGCTTTACCTGTAGGTTTATATTTTCTTAAAATTGGTAAATATAAGTTGTTTAAAGTGGCGTGTGTTATATTCTTAGTATTTCCGTGCATTGTATGGATACAGAGTAATGCCGATTTTATAGAGGAAATTACATATATCATAGAAGATTTGTCAGGGTTCGAAGATATAAACAGAATGTGGTTGAGAATTGCAGCTTTAGTTCTCCCCGTAATCACCGTTGCCGCACATGCACTTTTATTATTCAAGGTATTCAGTCCGGAGCCAAGTATCGAAGAACAGCTCAAGAAACTGAACGACGAACTCTCCGCGGGGACTGTCGACAAGGAGCAGTATGACGAACAGCGTCAGAAGCTGTTGGAGAAGCTTTAATAACTTCATTCTCATATGCAAAAGCCGCCGAGTTAAAATATCGGCGGCAATTTTTATCATCTCCTCAAATGAAAAAACCGGCAGATTTTACTCTGCCGGTAAATTGTTTTTTAGCGCTTTTTTTATGCCTTGTTGACCGAGCCGAACAGCTCCATCTTCTCTTTGACGGTAGCCTTGATAGCCTCAACGCCGGGAGCGAGAAGCTTTCTGGGATCGAAGCCCTTGCCCTCAAGATCCTTGCCTGCCTCGATGTACTTTCTGGTAGCCTCGGCAAAAGCGAGCTGGCACTCGGTGTTGACGTTGATCTTGGAAACGCCGAGGGAGATAGCTTCCTTTATCATGTCTGCGGGGATACCCGTGCCGCCGTGGAGAACGAGGGGCATCTCGCCGGTGAGCTCCTGGATGTTGGCGAGAACGTCGAATCTCAGACCCTTCCAGTTCGCGGGATACTTGCCGTGGATATTGCCTATACCCGCTGCGAGCATATCGACGCCGAGATCGGCAATCATCTTGCACTCCTCGGGGTCTGCGACCTCGCCGCCGCCGATAACGCCGTCCTCTTCGCCGCCGATGGCGCCGACTTCGGCTTCAACGGAAATGCCCTTCGAATGAGCGAGAGCGATTATTTCCTTTGTCTTTGTAATATTTTCCTCAATGCCGTAGTGAGAGCCGTCGAACATGACGGAGGAGAAGCCCGCCTCGATGCACTTGAGCGCGCCCTCATAGGAGCCGTGATCAAGGTGAAGCGCAACGGGAACGGTGATTCCGAGCTCGTCTACCATAGCGTCAACCATGGCGGTGACGGTCTTGAAGCCGCACATATACTTGCCCGCGCCTTCGGACACGCCGAGGATAACGGGGGAGTTGAGCTCCTGAGCGGTGAGAAGAATAGCCTTTGTCCACTCAAGGTTGTTGATATTGAAGTGACCGACCGCGTACTTGCCGGCCTTTGCATCTTTGAGCATTTTTGCTGCGGAAACTAACATAGTAAAACCTCCTAAGTTTTATGGCTTTATTATACACCATGAGTTTCAAAAAATCAATATTATCGATCCTCGCGGAAGTAAGAAAGTCCGAGGCTCGCGGGAGGCAGATTCTCGCGCTTGCGGCGCATACTGACAGCGACAAGAACGATTATCGTAACGACGTAGGGCGTCATCATGAACAGCTCCTGTGCGCCGAAGCTGAGGTTTGGGATGTAGTTGTGAACGACCATGAGACCGCCGAAGAGGAACGAGCCGAGTATGCCGAGGTCGGGCTTCCAAACCGCGAAGATAACGAGCGCGATTGCAAGCCAGCCGCGGTCGCCGAAGCCGTTGTTCGACCAAACGCCGTTTGCGTAGTCCATGACGTAGTAGAGACCGCCGAGACCTGCTATAATGCTGCCGACAACAGTCGAAACATACTTGTATCTGCCGACGTTTATGCCCGCCGCGTCGCTCGTTGCGGGGTTCTCGCCGACTGCGCGAAGCTGAAGTCCCGTGCGCGTATGCTTGAAGAAGTAGGCGGTTATGAGCGCGATGATTATCGCGGTGTAGGCGAGGAAGCTGTAGGAGAAGAGAAGATCTCCGACTTTTCCGAGCTTCGAAGCAAACGGAAGCGTGGTTTTAAAGCAGTTGCTCGTCGCGCTCAGCGCTATCGAGGGGATGTCGCTTCCGGTTATCTTGATGAGCGAGCCGCCGAAGAAGTTGCCGAAGCCGACGCCGAAGGTCGTCATCGCAAGACCCGTAACGTTCTGATTCGCACGCAGCGTGACGGTCAGGAAGCAGTAGAGCAGACCCATGAGCGCCGAGCCGAGAATGCTCGAGAGCAGGGGAATGAGTACCGCGAGGAACGGGTTTATCGCGGCGGCGTTTTTCTCATAGAAGAACGCACCGATAACGCCGGAGATACCGCCGACATACATTATGCCGGGGATACCGAGGTTCAGGTTGCCGCCCTTTTCGGTTATCGTCTCGCCCGTTGAGCCGAAGAGCAGAGGAATGCTCTGCATTATAGCACGCTGAATGAATGTGATTATCATTATGCCTTCGCCTCCTTGCTGCGGAACTTGACAGAGTAGTTGATGAAGAACTCACTGCCGATGATGAAGAAGATTATGATTCCTGTGATGATATCGGCAAACGAGTCGTTGAGTCCGAGGCTCGTCGATATCTGAATTGCGCCCTTCTGGAAGAAGACGATGAGCAGTGAGGTGAGGATCATGTAAGCGGGGTTGAACTTCGCGAGCCACGATACCATTATCGCAGTGAAGCCGCGTCCGCCGACGGTGTTCGTCGCTACGGTGTGGTCGGTGCCGCTGACGAGCAGGAAGCCGGTTATGCCGCAGAGCGCGCCGGAGAGGAGCATCGTGCGCATGATGACCTTCTTGACGTTGATGCCTATGTAGCGCGCGGTGTTTTCGCTCTCGCCGACGACGGAGAGCTCATAGCCGTGCTTGCTGTATTTGAGATAGATGTACATGAAAACGGTCAGCGCCGCAACGATAAGTATGTTGAGCAGGTAGTCCTGACCGCCGAGGCTCGGAAGCCAGCCGCTGTGGCTGACGCTGTTGATGACTCCGATGTGACCCGAGCCCTTGGGGTTCGACCACTTGTAGCAGAAGTAGGCGACTATCTGCGTGGCGATGTAGTTCATCATCAGCGTGAAAAGCGTCTCGTTGGTGTTCCATTTCGCCTTGAAGAACGCGGGGATGAAAGCCCATATCGCGCCCGCAACAATGCTCGTTATAATCATAACGGGGAAGAGGAGATATGACGGGAGCTTGTCGCCGAAGAGGATCATGCACGCCGCCGTCGCGAAGCCGCCCATGAGAGCCTGTCCCTCAGCGCCGATGTTCCAGAATTTCATCTTGAATGCGGGGGTGACTGCGAGCGAAACGCACAGGAGCATTGCAAGATTCTGGAGCAGGCTCCATATACGCCTCGGCGAGCCGACCGCGCCGAAGATTATCGCGGAATAGACCTCCGCGGGATTCTGTCCGGTGATGACGACGGTCACGACCGCGCAGACGAGCAGCGCAAGCACGACCGCGCCGATTCTGATGAGCCATGCCGCCCATGAGGGAACGGCGCTGCGCTTGACTATGTGGAAAAGAGGCTCGCGCTTCTGTCCGTTTGACTTACTCATGGGTTTCACCTCCGTCGGTTTTGGTCATAAGCAGACCGAGCTCTTCCTTGGTGGAAGTCCTCGCGTCAACGAGTCCGGTTATCTTGCCGGAGTTTATGACAAGGATTCGGTCGCACAGCTCGAGCAGAACGTCAAGATCCTCGCCGACGAAGATAACGGCGACGCCCTTTTCTTTCTGTTCGTTGAGCAGGTTGTATATAAGATAAGATGAGTTGATGTCGAGTCCGCGCACGGGGTAGGCAGCCATAAAGACCGTGGGGGAGGAAGCAATCTCACGGCCGACGAGCACCTTCTGCACATTGCCGCCGGAGAGACGGCGGACGGGTGTATTCGCGCTCGGGGTTACAACTTCGAGGTCGCTTATAACTTTTTCTGCGAGCGTCTTGGGCTTCTTGCGCTCAAGGAACGCGCCCTTGCCCTTGCGGTAGCTTCGCAGCATCATGTTGTCGATTATATCCATGTTGCCGACGAGTCCCATGCCGAGTCTGTCCTCGGGGACGAACGACAGGCGCACGCCGAGCTCGCGGATCTGCATGGGCGTCTTGTCGCGCAGGTTGTCCTGGCCGCCGGTCTTGGGGTTGTTGTACATGATCTCGCCGCTGTTGAGATGCTGAAGTCCTGCGATGGATTCAAGCAGCTCGCGCTGACCGCTTCCGGCGATGCCCGCGATGCCGAGAATCTCGCCCGAACGCGCGGTGAACGAGATGTCGTCAAGAAGCTTGACTCCGTCGCGGTTGATGCAGCTGATGTCCTTGACAATGAGCCTGTCCACAGGGTCAACCGGATCGCTGCGGTCGATGTTGAGGCTTATCTTCTTGCCGACCATCATCTCTGTAAGCTCTGATTCGTTCGTCTCTGCGGTGTTGACCGTGCCGATGTATTCGCCCTTTCTGAGAACCGATACGCGGTCGGAGAGGGAGAGCACCTCGTGGAGCTTATGGGTGATGATTATGATAGCCTTGCCGTCGTCGCGCATGCGGCGCAGGATGTCAAAGAGTTTGAGCGTCTCCTGCGGGGTGAGAACGGCGGTGGGCTCGTCAAGAATGAGGATATCCGCGCCTCTGTAAAGCACCTTGATTATCTCAACGGTCTGCTTTTCCGAGACGGACATTTCGTATATCTTCTTGTTCGGGTCAATGTCGAAGCCGTACTGCTCGCTTATCTTTTTGATGCGCTCGGCGGACTTCTTGACGTTGAATTTGCCCTCGTCAAGTCCGAGAATGATGTTCTCCGTTGCAGAGAACACGTCCACGAGCTTGAAATGCTGATGGACCATGCCTATTTTGTAGTCGAGCGCGTCCTTGGGGGAGCGGATGACTACCTCTTTGCCGTCGATGAAAATCTGACCGTGATCCGGATAGTAGATTCCGGCGATCATGTTCATCAGCGTTGTTTTTCCGGAGCCGTTCTCGCCGAGAATGGAGAGTATCTCACCGCGGTTGACGGTCAGACATACATCCTTGTTGGCGATGATGCTTCCGAAGCTTTTTGAAATATTTTTCAATTCAATTGCTGCGTTCAAGCCCACTTATCCTCCTATTTTAAATCTCAAAAGCCGATTAAAACAGGAAGGATAATCGGCTTTTCAAACTTAAAAATCTTGTTTTTTGAACTGCTTCAGACGGAGCGGCTTTCGTCGCCCCGTCTGAATGAAAGTTATAGCTTAATTATTTGTTGAGAAGAGTGATGCCATCGATGTCAACATCGAAGTAAGGAGCGGAACGCTTCTCAGACTCGTGGAAGTAACCGTTGGAAACAACCTCGGTGTCGGGGGTGTAGTTCTCGTCGGTGTCGACGTCAGCCTTGTAGCTGGTGAGAACCTTGCCGCCAACAGTGAAAGTGGAGGTGTCAAAAACATGAAGAGTGCCGGCCTTGAACTGCTCTTCGGCAGCCTTGATAGCCTCGGCAGTGCCGGGAGCTGCGACCTTATCGTTGATAGCGGTCAGCTCAACAGCGCCCTCGTTGATGCCCTTGCACCAGTCGGTGTCGATCTCTTTGCCGTCTCTGACGCACTCGATCATGTACTTCATGTAGGGAACCCAGTTGATTCTGGACGAAACGATGAAGGTGTTCGGGCAAGCGTCAAGAGTGGAGCCGTTGTAAGAAACGTTGGGGACACCTGCGTTTTCGCAAGCGGTGGGAGCGCCCATGGAGTCAGCGTGCTGGCTGATGAGCTTGCAGCCTCTGCCGATAAGCAGGGTAGCAGCTTCCTTCTCCTTGGCCTCATCGTACCAGGAACCGGTGAACTGGACTTCCATGGTAGCCTCTTTGCAGACGGATCTTACGCCGAGGAAGAATGCGGTGTAGCCGGACTTAACCTCTGCATAGGGGAATGCGCCGACATAGCCGATCTTAGCGTCCTTAGCTTCGAACTTGCCTTCCTTGATCATAGCGTTGAGCTTCATACCTGCGGCAATACCTGCAAGGTAACGGCCCTCGTAGATGGAAGCGAAAGCGTTGTGGAAGTTCTTGAGACCCTTGGTGTGAGCCTGGGTGCCGGTAGCGTGGCAGAACTGAACGTCCGGATACTTCTCGGCAGCCTGGATCATGAAGCTCTCATGGCCGAAGCTGTCAGCGAAAACGATTGAGCAGCCCTGATCAGCAAGGTCAGCCGCTGCATCGTAGCAAGCCTGAGTTTCGCCGATGCCGGTCTTCTTGACTATCTCAACGCCAAGCTCCTTGCAAGCTTCCTCAGCTGCGGTGATGAAGTTCTTGTCATAAGTCGAGTTCTCGTCGTGAAGGAAGATAAAACCGACCTTCATTTTCTTCTCGCCGCCGTCCTTGCTGCTGCAAGCTGCAAAGCTGAAAATGGTGGCGAGCGCAAGAACGATCGCGAGGATTCTTGTGAATTTCTTCATTTTTTGACTTACCTCCAAAAAATTTTTTTATATTTATCCCGCAGTCCTGCACGGGAAAAAATAACTCAGTCGTCCTGTTCTTTGAATGTTATTGTTCCGTTGCCCATCTTCTCGATGATGGCGAGGGATTCGACTCTCGCGCCCTTCTCTTCGAGAACCTTTCTGCCGGGCTGGAAGCCTTTTTCAATGGCGATGCCGACGCCCTCAAGCTCGGCGCCCGCCTGGTTGATTATATCGATAAGTCCTGAAACGGCGGCGCCGTTTGCAAGGAAATCGTCGATGATGAGTATCTTGTCGTCCTTGTTTATGTAGTCTTTCGACACTGTAACGTTGCTGTCCGTGCCCTTTGTGAAGGAGTGGACAACGGAGGAGTAGACATTGCTGCCCACGTTTTTATGCGCGCCCTTTTTGGCAAAAACAACAGGCACAGAGAAATATTGCGCAGTTATGCACGCGATCCCTATGCCCGATGCTTCGATAGTCAGAATTTTATTTATATTACACCCGTCAAAACGGCGCTTGAACTCCTTGCCGATCTCCTGAAGAAGGTGCACGTCGATCTGGTGATTGAGAAACATATCCACCTTGAGAATATCGTCCCCGATCACTTTGCCGTCAGCAATTATGCGCTCCTCAAGCAGCTTCAAATCCTCGTTCCCCCTAAAGAAAAGTTCGGTGAAAATACAATAATAGTATAGGGCTTTTTGGGGGTAAAAGCAAGGAAAAGTTTAAAAATCTGCATTTTATACAAACGCCGTCGTAAAAAAGCGTATAAGTGTATGAATATGTCAATTTTGTGTACAAACTGTGTCAGTTTCTCTTGATGTTTCCTGCAAAAACGTAACCTGTTGTGTTTTTGAATTCTATGGCATACCACCCGTTGAGTGCGCCGGTTATCGTCACGGGGCGTCCGTTCGGGAGAGTGCCGATAACGGCGGAGGTCGTATTCGGCGCACGGCGGACGTTCAGAACCCCGCCCCGCGTGCTAACGGTACCCGTGGCGGGAAAAACGGGCGGATAGTACTGCACGCCGAGAAAGTCCGCGATGCTTATAACAAGGTTTTCGGCTATCGCGTCAATGTTGTCGGCTATCCACCGCGCGTCCTGCTCGTTGTCGTGGTAGGCAAGCTCAAGGTAAACCGCGGGAGCCTTCGAACGTTTTAGCTCGAGCAGTGTTGTTGAGGTGCGTGTGTTCACAAGCTCGGGCTCGGGGTAAATCTCGCGCAGTCCGTTTGCGATTATCTCCGCCGCTCGCTTTCCCTGTGTGCTCGTCGGATAGTAGTAGACGTCCGGTCCGCGCAGAGTGCCCTCATATATGGCGGGCGCGGCGTTTGAGTGCAGGGCGAGATAGAGCCGATAGTTTCCTCTGTTTCCGCGTGCAACAGCCGCCGCGGCGTTGCCGTTCGGGTCGTTCCTGCCGTAGCTTATCCCGCTTGAAGAGAGATACGGCTCCATTGCGTCGGCGAGGAGATTCATGTAGTATTTCTCGCTCCCGCCGATTATGTAGGGGTTATAGTCCTGAGTTGAAGGACTGAGATAGACATCGGGCATAAAAATACCTCCGCATATTCATTTACTATAAGAATATGCGAAGGAGTGTCGGTTGGTTAATTGCATTGCTTGCGCCTAATAATAAAGTCTGATTTTGTAGGGTGCGGCGACCTCGACGCACCGCTGCCGCGCGAGCGGCACAAACTCGAATAGGCTCAATCCAGCATAGGCGAGATATTATTTTGTGTTATTGATCGCTTTTGCAAATGCAACGGCTTGATCGACGAGATTATATCTCATCTCGTTTGTCATTTTCCATTCCCATTTTGCAGAATTTGAATCAATTGGGTGTATATCAGAAACCATTAGCATAGCGACAGCCTTTAATCCGAGATATTTGGAAACGCTGAAGATTGCCGATGTTTCCATATCTACTCCGACAGCACCTTTATCTCGCCATAACTGTTCTTTGCACAATGTCTGACGATATACAGCATCTGTCGAGACAATAGAATGGTTGCGTATGCCAAGCAAAGAGGTGACGGCTTTTTGAAGGTTACCGTCCGGCTTTGAATATTCGATGTCCTCGTAATAATGAAGTGATGTTCCTTCTTCCACAAAAGCCTTTTGCGGAGCGATAATTTCACCGACATGGACGACTTCATCATATGCTCCGCACATTCCGACGGAAATAATATTTCTTACTCCTAATGCGGCGAGAGTTTCGATTGTATCTACTGCTTGCGGAGCACCGCGTCCTCCGTCCGCAAAGCATAGCTGGAATTTCCCAATCTCCCAAATTGGGCAGGAATTAAGAAATCGCGGAAGCGGTTCAGGCAGTTCTGTTGCATTATATTGCGATATGAGGTAATCCGTCGCTTTGCCCATAAAGAATAAAATTGCCGTTTCGGGTAGTTGCAAGTGACACTCGCGATGAGCGCTATGTATTTGATCTTGTGCAGTAATAACTGCTTTTGAGTTGTCTTTGGGCAAGCACCACATAATTGTCCTCCATATTGCAACTAAATCGAATATTCAGCAATGACTATAGCTCGTATATCCCGTAGGGACAGCCCTTGCGGCTGTCCGCTATCGGAATCATAGCATATTCAGCAGATTTGGGCAAGTTCGTTATTAAACCGTGTGCCGGAATTACAGGCTTATAGATACCCCAATAAAAAACAGGGAAAACAGAAATCATCCGTTTTCCCTGCATGAAGTTTTATATATCCAGCGCCGACGCGTCCTCGGTTATGTCGCTCTTCTCAAAGCCGTTATCTTTGTCAAAATAGAACACGCTTCCGCCGTCGTTTCCGCACATGGCGGAGAAATGACCGTCTTTGAATATGAGCGCCGCGCCGTCCTCAACGCCTATGCCGGAGTCGCGGCAGCCTATTACGGCTGTTCCGAAACTCTGCCAGCGTTCGCTGATGAAGTGCGGGCAGTAGCAGTAGGGGAGAAGTCCGATGCAGTCGATGAACATGAAGCTGCCGTTTTCGCCGCAGTCGTCATATCCCATGTCGAACCAGCACATTGCGCCGGAGCTGAGCCCCGAAAGGACTTTTCCGCGTTTATACGCTTCTCTGAGCGCCTCGTCCGCGCCGGTCGCCTTGAATGTGTTCATCATGAACTCGAGGTTTCCGCCGCCGGCGTAGACAATGTCCGTGTTTACGAGCGTATCATATATGTGCTCGCGGGTGTTCGCGGGGTCGGTGAGCTTGAGTATTTCAACCGTGCATCCGAGCTTTTCGAAGCTCTCCCAGATGGGCTCGTCGCCCTCGGTGTCGTCGTGCCCGGCAGTCGGCAGGAACACGACATGAGGATTTTCTTTGCCCGATTCGCGGACTATTCTTTCAAATATCGGCATGACCTCGCCGTCGTCATAACGGCCGCCGCCGAGTGCGATTATCGTTCCCATTCGTCCTCCGTCAGCCGATAACGGCAACATCAAAGCCGTTGTCCTGCGCGTATTTCTCGGCGTCGCTTCCGCTCTCGGTCGAAATCGTGAGCTTGCCGACATCCTTGAATATCTCGCCGCCGAACACGGTGACTCCGGAGTGAATGGTTATCTCGTCGAGTCCGGTGCAGTTGTAGAACGCATATTTGCCGAGCTCTTCCATGCTCTCGGGTAGGACGACTGTCTTGAGCGATTTGCACTCTTCAAACGCGCCCTTTTCGAGCTTTTTGACTCCCTCGCCGAGAGTGAGCTTTTCGAGAGAGGAGCAGCGGTAGAATGTGCTCACCGCAATGCTCTCAACCGTGCCGGGAATCGATATCTCGACCGCTCCGGTGCACTTGAGGAACGCGTGGTCGTCAATTTGAGTGACGCCCTCAGGGATAATTATCTTCTTTGCGCTGAAGCACTTCGCGAACGCCCAGTCGCCGATGGTCTCAACGCCCTCGGGCAGGACTATTTCGGTCAGCGCGGAGCAGAAGTAGAAAGCCTTTTCGGATATGGTCTTGGGCGCGCCGTTGAAAACAACGGTCGTAAGCTTGCTCTTTCCGGTGTAGGCGTTCTCCTGCGAGCCCTCGAACGCGCTGATGCCGATGTGCTTGATGTTCTTGCCGATGGTTACTTTCTCAAGACTGTCGCAGTACATCGCGGCATAGTTGCCAATCGCCTCGACAGAGTCGGGGAGGATGAGCTCCTTGAGCGTGCTGCTGCTTTTGAGAGCCTTATTCTCGAGACCGACTACCTTTGCGCCGTCTATCTCCGCGGGAATGGAAACAACGGGGTTGCTCCCTGTGTAGCCCGTGATGCAGGCGGTGTTGTCGGTATATAATGTATAGGTGAAGTCGCCGCTCTTGACGGATTCCGTCTTGACGGTCTTGTCGAGTATATCCTCAACCTTGATGAGCGCCGGGTCGTCGACCGTGACATCGAGGGAGAGGGCGGAGATTATCGCGTTGCCGAGATTGCCGCAGCCTGTGAAAGAGAGGCAGACAACGAGCATCAGCGCAACAACGGCTGCTATTTTACTGAATTTTTTCATCGTCTGTTCCTCACTTTCCGTTCTTCTTTGCCAGGCGCTCCTGCTTCCTGCGCTCGAGGTCTGCCTTGCGCTCTTCCTCGAGTCTCTCGATCTCGACTCTGCGCGCCTCGTACTCGGCGTCGGTGTTCGCTTTTGCGTCAGCGTATCTTGCGCGTATATCGTCAAGATGCGCGTAGTTCTCTTTTTCCGTCAGCTGGCGTCTTGCGTCGAGAAGAGGCTTGACGCTTCTGATGTACTTCGACTTCTCGTTGACGAGCTTCTTGACGGTTCTCTTCTTCTCGAGCTGATGCGCGAAGGTGTCGTCCGGCAGAGCCTCTGCGGCCTTGAACGCATCGTCTGAAGGCTCGACGATATTTTCGGGCGAGCCGTAGAACTTTATCATTGCCTTTCTGGCGTTCTTGAGCGCGCGGGCGCGGGTTATGGCGTCGCTGCGAATCTCGCGCTCCTCGTGAGTGGACTTCGGCAGAGCCTTGGCTTCAGCCATGTCCTCTTTGTTGTAATCAAAGATTCCGTTGTATCCGGCAGCCTCAAGCGCTCGGGAACGCTCGACCTGCTTTTGGATACGCAGGGTGTTGTATTTGTTCATCTCGTCGATGATGAAATCGCACACGGAGATGTCCGTATTGAGCTTGTTGAGCTCTCTGTTCTCTTTCTTCGCGGCCTTTATCGCGGCTTTTCTCGCCGCCTTCTCGGCGTCGGTGCTCTTGGGCATGGCCTTTGCCTGATTTATGCGGTCTTTCTTTATGCCGCGGTTCTGAGTGTTGAATTCTTTGTAAGCGGCTTTCAGTCGCTTGATTTCGTTCTTCTTGAACTCTTTTTCCTCGGGCGTTCTCGCGGGCAGTCTCTCTGCCTTCTTGATGTCGTCCTTTGTGGTCATGAGGGTTCTGTCTTTGTAGAGGAGATTTGCTTCGTCGATTATGTCTATGGCTTCAACGATGCTCTCGTCGCGGAGAATACCGTTGCCGTAGTCCTCGAACATCGCGCGTATCTTGAGCACCTTGACTATGCCGCGCTGCTTGGTCTCGGTCAGATCGTAGAAGAGGTAGGGGACGAAGTTGAGCGCCGCGCCGATAACTGCGGCGATGATGAGCACGTCGAACATATCCTCCCTGAACGAAGCGACTTCGAGCACGTCGTAGTTGTCCTCAAGGCCGAGCATCTGATAGATGGTCGGGAGCACCATGCCGGTGAACATTCCGATGAACGAGCCGATTATGCCGACCGCGCCGAACATTCCGTCTATGCGCTCGCCGGTGAAATACTGCTGATAGTCACGCATGTCGGCGTTGATGCCTGGGTTGTAGACTATCGAGAAAGAGTTGATAAATCCGTTGAGATAGTAGAGGACTATAAGCGCGGGAATGTTGTTGTAAAGGGGATAGAGCAGTCCGATGAGCACGACGTTTGTAACATTGCACCAGATAAGCAGATTTCTCTTGCCGAGGACTCTTATCGCTATCGGACAGATGAGCATTGCCCAGAGCGCCGCGTTGCCGATAAGCGTTGTCGCGACTCCGTAAAGACCCATTCTGTCGGGGTAGGCATATATAAATGTCCAGCCGATGATAACGCCGACTGCGCCCTCAAGGAAGCCGAGCCAGCCTGCAAGGGAGGTTATCCAGAAATATTTGTTCTTTGCAACGGCGCGGAATGCGTCGGAGAATTTGAACTGGGTAACGTGGCTTTCCGCCACGATTATTCTCTCTCTCGTTCCCGCGTATGCCACATAGGACAGAAGAAGTCCGACAACGGCGACGAGGGGATGGATTATACGGTAGGTGGTGATGGAGTTCAGACCGCCGGTGAGCGTCGAGAGCATCGGCACGAAAAGACCCGTGAGGGACGGCGCCATGGAGTAGATGATCGACGAGACCGAAACGATATCGGTACGCTCATGGGAGTTGGGCGATATGACGTTTGCAAGGTCTGTGTATGCCTGCTGGAAGAAAGGATAGAAGCACTGCAGAAGGTTATAGCAGAGGAAAACCGCAATGACTTTCTGCATATACGACATCGTCTCATATGGCAGCCAGACGAACACGACCGCTATAATAACGGTGGGAATACCGGTTATCGCAAGCCAGGGACGGAATTTTCCGGATTTAAAGCGGGCGCTGTCGATTATGTAAGAGCGTCCGATAGTGATTCCGAAGCCGATAATAGTCGATGCGACCGCCATATACTGCAAGTGCATCGGCTTGATGCCTATCGTGTTTCCGACAAGGAAGCTCGTTGCGGAAAGCGCGATGAGCGAGCAGAAGAACATGACGAACTGAACGCCCATTCCTCCGACGCCGTAGGCAATTATCTCTTTGTAGGAGACATATTTGCCCAAGGCGGGTGTTTTCCAGTGCAGTACGACATTGTTCCATGTCGTGCTGACCTTTTCCTTGAGATTACTCTTTCCCATTTCAACACTCCTTCAGGTCCGCGGCGAAGCAGGGAAAATACGCCCGCAGACAGTTGTTTTAGCCCCCCGATATGAAAAAATTCAATCGGGAAGCATCGACAATTTGCATAAAAGCTCTTATAATTATAGCAAAAATATTAATAGCTTGCAACAGCGTTTTGAACTTAAGTACAATAAAAGCAGAAATTTAATAATTATTTCAGCGTTATCACATTCCTGTTGAATTTTCAGCGGCGAAGTGCTATAATATCCTCAGAAATTTTTCAGAGGTGAACAGTGTTGAATAAGCCAAAGATAATCGCACACCGCGGTGCTAACCGCTATGCTCCCCAGAACACGATCCCCGCATTTGAAAAAGCAGTCGAGCTCGGAGCCGACGGAACCGAGACCGACGTCCATATCACCAAGGACGGGCATATAGTCATCTGCCATAACGACACCGTTGACGAGATGTCCAACGGCACCGGCGCTATCGGCGACTATATGTTTGACGATATCCGCAAGCTCGATTTCGGCAGCAAGTTCTCAAAGGACTTCGCCGGCGTCACTCTACCCACCGTCGAGGAGTACCTCGAGTGCATGAAGAAGAGCGACAAGCTGAGCGTTATGAATATCGAGATAAAGCCCAACAAGTCCGAGCGCGAAGACATAGTGCGCAAGACGATAGAGGCAGTCAAGGACTACGGACTTTTTGATGAGCTTCTCATTTCGAGCTTCGACTATAAGATGCTTGTTGAGGCGAAGAAGTACGATCCCAAGTGCAAGACGGCGTATCTCTATCCGATTTACGGCCAGGTAGTCATAAGATGGTTCTTCCAGCCTCTGCACCTCGCGAAGAAGATCGGCTGCGACGCACTGCATCCGCATAAGGCGTTTGCGACAAAAGCGCTCGTCCGCCGCGCCCATGCCGCCGGCATTAAGGTCAACGCATGGACCGTCGACGAGGAAAAGGATGTTATCCAGATGCTCGAAAACGGCGTTGACGGTATCATCACCGACCGCCCCGACTACGTGGAGGGTATTGTGGACAGATATCTCGCCGAGCATAAATAAAGCCTGAAATCAAAGTACCGCAGAGCAAAAGCCCTGCGGTATTTTTGCTGTTTGCTGATGCTCAGTTTGTAGGGTGCGGCGACTCGACGCACCGTTGCCGCCATAGGCGGCACAACATGATGACGATAAAAATTTCATCCACTACCTTCGCTATCTACCCTAACTAAATATTTTACCTTTTACAGCATTTCGGCATTTTCTTTTTTATTTGAAAAAGAAAACGCCTGCAAAAGAAAAGCAAACTCAGGGCTTCGCCCCGAGACCCCGCGAACGCCGCGCCGCAGTACATAGCTTGCTCTTCTCAGTAGGCAGCTCGGCACATTCGCCCGCAAACGCGCTGGAGCTTGAACGAGTGCGGGCTCGTGCGGCGTACATAGTACGCCGTTCCCTCGCAGTTCTCAGTTAGTTTCTATCACTGCGGCGCGGCTATTAGGAACTTGTTCTTCGGGGTTTATTAAGTCGTTGACTTTATCTATTGGTGACTTGCAATGATTTGCAATTTCCAACATCAAACACAGACCATAGGGATGTGGCTTACTCTCGATTGTTAAAAATGGACGTAGCTTTGTGTTCTATAGTACCCCGCCCTCGCTTCGGAACTTTATCCGCCATCAATCACTCAACAGCAAAACCGCCGCGGATATCCGCGGCGGCTCGCTTTATTATTTTTTTATAACGCTCTTACGCAGTCCTTGAATATCTCGCCGCGCTGCTGATAGCATTTGAACATATCCCAGCTCGCGCATGCGGGGGAGAGCAGTACGCAGTCGCCGCTCTCGGCGTCGGCGGCAGCTATGCTAACGGCCTCTTCGAGCGTGTCGACGAATTTGTAAGCCTTGAAGCCGGCTCTGTCGCAGGCGGCGGCAATGTCGTGCTTCGTCTTGCCTATGAGCAGAAGCTCTTTTACCCTGCCCTCAAATGTTGCTACCCACTCGTCGTAGCTCGACTTCTTGTCGTAGCCTCCGCCTATGAGAATCGTCGGCGAGGGCATGGCGTAGACCGCCTTTATTGCTGCGTCGGGGTTCGTGCCCTTTGAGTCGTTGTAGTATTTGACTCCGTTCTTCTCGGTGACGAATTCTATCCTGTGCTCGACCGCCGTGAACTCTTTTATGCCTTGGCGGATGGTGTCGAGCGGCACGCCCATTGCATGGGTCATTGCGATAGCCGCCATGATATTTTCATAGTTGTGCATGCCGACAAGACTCGTGTCTTTCGTCGTGCAGACGGGCGTTTCAACGCCGTTTTCTTTTATTATCATCGTATCGCCGCGCAGGAACACTCCGCTCTCGAGCTCTTCCGAAGAGCTGAAGAATATTACTTTGCAGCGCGGGGTCTTGCCGAATTCGCGCAGAACCGGGTCGTTGTAGTTGAGCACGCAGAAGTCGTTCTCGTCCTGATTCTTGGTTATCGATTCTTTTATCGCGATGTAGTTTTCGAGCGTCTTGTGCCTGTCGAGATGGTCGGGCGTAATGTTGAGAATAGCCGTGACATGCGGCTTGAAGGTCACCATAGTTTCAAGCTGGAAGCTGCTTATCTCCGCGACCGTCACGCTGTCCTTGTCGCTCTCGAGCGCGTATCCGGTGTAGGGAATCTCGATGTTGCCGACGAGCAGAGCCTTTTTCGCGTGGCGCTTCATTATGTCATAGGTGAGCGAAGTTGTCGTGGTCTTGCCGTTTGTGCCTGTTATGCCGATAACCGTGCCCTTGTCATGCCTGTAGGCAAGCTCGACCTCGCCCCAGATCGGTATATTATGCTCTTTGACGGCTTTCATTATCGGCGTCTCAAGCGATACGCCGGGGCTGACTACGCAAATGTCAACGCGCGAAAAATCGAAGCCCGAAAAATCGCCGAGGATAAATTCTATATTATCCCTGCCTATTTTTTCGCACGCCGCCGCAGTGTCGAAATTCTCGTTGCCGTCGTAGATTATAAAATCCTCGCCGACTTTGATAAGCAGCTGCGCGGCGTTGATTCCGCTGCGCCCCGCGCCGACTATAAGATATCTGCTCATTGTTGTTACCTCCGAATCAGTTGTCGGTCAGGTCGAAATAGACCTGCTTCATATTTTCTGCGCTCAGCTCGTCTGCGCGCTTCTTTCCGTTTGTCGAAAGACGGGCGCGAAGTTCGCCGTCCGTCAGCAGTGTTTTGAGCGCCTTCGCGTATTCGCGGTGGGCGTTATTTATGTTGCCGTAGTCAAAGTCCGGACTCTCGGACATGACGGGGCAGAGGATTCCGCAATCGACTTTTGTCATCTTGTCGCAGTGCGGCAGGAACGGGCGACCGGGCGCGAGAACCTCGGCAGGCCCCGATGTGCAGTCCGTGCTGACCGCCGGAGTGCCGACCGCCAATGCCTCAACGATGACATTCGGGAAGCCTTCGTAGTAAGAAGTCATTGCAAAAACATCCGCGCGGGAGACAAATTTGAACACATTCTTTTGGAATCCCGCAAAGACTATATCATTTGAATATTCGCTCTTTTTCGCCATTTCACGAACCGAGTTTTCGTATTCGCCGCGGCATCCGAGAAATATCAGCCCCGCATCGGGGATATCTTTTTTCAGCAGCTCAAAGCTTTTTAGCATATCCCACTGGCATTTCTGATCAACGAATCTCGAAGAGAAAGCTATAACTCTGTGCGTGTCATAGAATTTCTTATATTCTTCGTCAAGTTCCTCTTTGGCGTCCTCGCGGGCTTTTTCGCAGTCGATGATATTATATGCCGTGAAAAGCTTATCTTCGTTTCCCGGGAACATCTCTTCGCATTTTTTCTGCATTTCGAGGGCATTGAAGAGAACATTGCATCCGTGCCGCAGCGCGAATGAATAGAGCTTCGAGCTCTTTATGAGCCGCACATAGTCGCGGCAGGAGATATATTTCACGCACTTCGCGCCCGAGAGCGCGAGCGCTTCGTTCGGCGCGTGAGTGAACGAATACGCAGTGCATATATCATGCTCTTTGACAAATTTTTTTATCGCCGCGGCGCGCTTGAGCATAATAACAGCACGCTGTGCCGTGCCTTTGCCTGCGGGGAATTTTAAATCAACGAATTCGCCCGCGCAGTCGAATCGCTTTTCACTCGCGTCAAAGACCAGGACATAGACATTGAATTTTTCGCTCAGCAGATGCGACAGCCTGCTCGCAAACCGCTCGCTTCCGCCGCTTCGCAGATCCTGAAGTATTATCGCGACATTTTTCATTTTCAGTTCACTTCTTTGCATATTTTTCGCTCTGGGCTACCGCGAGCCTGTCGCACCGCTCGTTCTCGGGGTGCCCCGCGTGTCCTTTGACCCATATGAACTCATATTCGTGCTTTGAAAGCGCCTTGAGCAGCCGCTCCCACAGCTCGGGATTCAAAACAGGCTTCTTGTCGGATTTTTTCCACCCGTTCCTCTTCCAGTTCCATATCCAGCCTTTTAAAAACGCGTTCGCAACATACTGCGAGTCGGTGTATATTTTTATATCGCAGGGCTCCTTGAGCCTTTCAACCGCGCTTATGACTGCCATGAGTTCCATACGGTTGTTCGTCGTGTTCGCGTCGCCGCCGGACATCTCCGCCTCGTGCTCGCCATAGCGCAGAACGGCGCCCCAGCCGCCGGGTCCGGGATTGCCCGAACATGCGCCGTCGGTGAATATCTCAACTTTTTTCAGTTCGCTCATATTTCACTCCATTGTGTTATTTTAATTAATTCTATCACTAAGTCGGGTCAAAAACAAGGTGATTTTGCCGCCCCGCCGCACATTTATAAATGTGTGAAACTTCGGCTTAAAACCGCTCCCGGCAGGCAATAATAGGAATATCATATCTTCGGAGGGGTCATCATGTACAGCTACGATGCGGACTCGGCGGCTTTTATAAAACGTGCGCAGGGGCTCACTGCGTCCGACTGCGCGAGAGCGGGCGCGGCAGTCGGCGCGGCTTTTGGGCGCGGCAGGGTAGGCGTCGCCTGCCGAAACGACGAATATTCCCGCGCCTGCGCCGATGCCGTGTGCGCGGGACTGCGTGTTTCCGGCGTCAATGCGTGGTCGTTCGGCGCGTCCTTTGAATCCCAGCTATCTTTTTTAGTTCCGTTCTCGTCGCTCAATGCGGGCGTGTTCGTCTGCGCCGGGGAGGGGACGGTCAGCATCTTTGGCGAAAACGGGCTGAGCGTGTCTGCGGCGCTCGGCAGAAAGGCGGCGGATTTCATGGAGACCGATTTATCTCCCGCGCCGTCGTGCGGGCGGCTCTTTGATATGTCCGCCATGGGTATGCTCTACCGCGACGAGCTGATGCGCCATGTGCCTTACGGCGTAGCCGACTGCGCGATTCTCAGCTCCGACCCGACGATATCAGCGCTCATAAATGATTGTATGCGCACCACCTCGAACGAGCGCGCGCTGACCCTCAGAATAAACCGCAGGGGAACGAGCCTTAGCGCATATACTGAAAAGACCGGAGTTGTGCCGTTTGTCAAGCTAATCGCCCTCTGCGGAATGTACGAGCTCGAGAGCGGGCGGGATATCTCCGTCCCTTATGATTCTCCCGCATTTCTCGATGACCTCGCGCACAGCTACGGCAGGACGGCTTATCGCTATCTCTCTGCCCCGTCGGACGGCTCGGACAATGTCGCACGCCGTCTCGCAGCGCGCCAGTTCTGGTCGCGCGATGCACTGTTCACCGCGGCGAAGCTCACCTGTATTTTAGAAGAGAAGAATATGACCTTCCCCGAGCTCTATTCTCTTTTGCCGCCGCTGTTTGTCTACAGCACCACGGCGCAGCTTGAACTGCCGCCCGACTATCTCGACGAGTTCGAGGGCGAGAACTTCTCCTTCGGGCGCGACGGGGCGAACGGCTTCGTGCTTGTCGAAAAGCGCGGAAAAACGCATATTTCACCGCTCGGAAACGGGCGGTTCCGCCTGACTGCGCAGAGCTTTGACGAGGAGACCGCGCGCGAACTCTGCGCCGAAGCGCAGGCGTTCATCTCCTCCGGCGCAAAGTGATTGCAACACCTTTTGCCGATGTGCCTTTTTGTAGGCTGCGCATAATTTTATTGCATCGCGTGTGGCTTAAATTGTATTTACCGATTTGTCCCTATCGGGTGCAACACACTTGACAGTTTTATCCAATCATAGTAAAATTAACAATAGGGATATTTTTGTATTATGACTGCACGCATATGTCTTAACTACCCGAAATTTGTCTTGTATCCATGCTGAAATATCATCGCGTTTTTAACAGACAAGGCTTTAATTCCCGCACCTTGACCGGTCGGGGTTCTACTTACATCAAAATTTTAACAGAAAAGGAGATTTCTATGCCAAAAGCAAAAGAAACCGGCGCAGCGTCTGCGCCCGCAAAGAAGACTGCGGGCAGGCGCAGCTACCGCAGTTACGGCAAAATTAAGCCCGCACCGGGCAAATCGAAGGCTGAGCCCAAGCCTATAAAAGTGTCGTTTTTAGGCGGCCTGAATGAAGTGGGCAAGAATATGACACTGTTTGAATACGGCGAGGATATGTTCCTTGTCGATTGCGGACTTGCATTCCCGGATCAGGATATGCTCGGAGTCGATCTCGTGCTTCCCGATTTCACCTATGTCGAGCGCAACGCGGACAGAATACGCGGAATAGTCATAACCCACGGTCATGAGGATCATATCGGCGGTCTGCCTTATCTTCTCAAGGTTCTCAATGTGCCCGTCTACGGCACGAAGCTCACCATCGGACTCATTCAGGGGAAGCTGCGTGAGCACGGACTGCTCAATTCCGCATCACTCAATGTCATCAAGCCCGGCGACGTGATAACCCTCGGCGGTTTTACCGTTGAGGCTATCCATGTCAACCATTCCATACCCGACGCACTCGGACTCGCTATCCGCTGCGAGGGCGGCACTATCGTCCACACGGGCGACTTCAAAATCGACACAACGCCTATCGACGGCGGCATGATGGATCTCGGCAGACTCGCCGAGATAGGGCAGGAGGGAGTCCTCTGCCTTATGTCCGACTCCACCAACGCCGAGCGTCCCGGCTTCACCGAGAGCGAGAGAAAGGTCGGCGAATCGTTCGAGACCCTCTTCCGCAAGGCTGGCAACAACCGCATAATAGTTGCAACATTCTCTTCGAATATCCACCGCGTGCAGCAGATAATGAATGTTGCGGCGAGCCTCGGACGCAAGGTCGCGCTCGTCGGCAGAAGCCTCGAAAATGTCGTGAGCATCTCGGCGGAGCTCGGCTATCTCAATATACCCGAAGGGATAGTTATCGATATCAATATGATAAACCGCTATCCCGCCGATAAGCTCGTTATCATCACCACGGGCAGCCAGGGCGAACCTATGAGCGCCCTGACCCGCATGGCGTTCTCGGATCACCGTAAGGTCGAAATTCATCCAAACGATTATGTTATAATTTCCGCAACTCCGATTCCCGGCAACGAAAAGACCGTCAGCCGTGTCGTCAACGAGCTGATGAAGCTCGGCGCGGATGTCGTATATGAGAAGATGTACGAAGTCCATGTCTCCGGCCACGCCTGCCAGGAGGAGCTGAAAATGATAATGGGCATCGTCAAGCCGAAATATTTCATTCCGGTTCACGGCGAGCTCAAACACCTGAGAAAACACGCGGGTCTCGCGCTGAGTATGGGTATCCCTAAGGAGAATATACTCATCGCCGACAACGGCAGGGTCGCCGAGATCAGCAAAAAGGCGCTCAGATGTACGTCAACCGTGCCTGCAGGCAGAGTGTTTGTCGACGGTTACGGCGTCGGCGATGTCGGCTCAGTCGTGCTTCGAGACAGAAAGCATCTCGCGCAGGACGGTCTCGTTATCGTCGCCGTCTGCATTGACCGCGAGAGTGGCATGATAGTTTCCGGCCCCGATGTCGTGACAAGAGGTTTCGTCTATGTCAAGGAGTCCGAGGAGCTGATAAACGCCGCGCGTGAAGTCGCCGTTGAGGCTATCGAAGCCCAGACGGACGGCGGATATTTCGATTGGAACAGCATCAAGGCAAGCCTCAGGGACGAGATATCTCACCTGATGTATGAGCGCACCAAGCGCAGCCCGATGATTCTTCCCGTTATTATGGAGGTCTGATGAATGAGTTTTAAGGATTTCCTGCGAGAGCTCGCAGTGGAAATAGCTGCCTTTGTTGCGGCGGCTGCGTTCATTGTTGTTGTCGCTGTCCGCTACAGCGGATGGGCGGCGCTTGTGGGTAGTGTCCTTCTCATCGCGTTCTCGGTCTATAAGATAGTCAAGTTCTTTAACATCCGCAACCGTGAACGCCAGCTAAGGGACATGGCGTCGCACAGCCTCGACGCGACCGACGCCGGTTCCGTCAACGATTTTCCCATGCCTATGCTCGTGTGCGATGGCGACGGGATAATCGAGCTTTTCAACAGAAGCTTTTTCCATACTTTTATGGATGAGTCGGTCATCGACCGCAAGCTCGCCCAGCCGTTTATCGGCGGCTGCGATCCCGAGCAGGCGGAGTCGAACGGCGCAGCCATAGTCAAAATCAAAGATTCCTATTATATAGTCACCCCGTCCTCGTTCGAGTTCAAGGGCGGAAAAGAATATGTTTTCTATTTCACCGATGTAAGCGAGATGAAGCGCGCTCAGCTCGCTTACATAAAGAACAGACCCATCATAATGCTTCTGCAGACCGACGATATCGCGGATATCAAGGCGGACTACAGAGACAGCGAGCGCGCGGCGATACGCGGCGGAGTCGAAGAGGTGATAGAGAACTGGACAGGGCAGTATGACTGCATCATGCGCAAAATCTCCGAGGAGCGGTTCATGATAATCGCCCAGAGCGATGTGCTCGAGAAGATGCGCGCCGACCGTTTCAGCGTTCTCGACAAGATACGCGAATATAAGTATAAAGAAAGAGTGCTCGGTCTGACCCTCTCGATAGGCGTCGGTACCGGTGTCGCCATAACCGATTGCGAAAAGTCCGCAGAGCAGGCGCTCGATATGGCGCTCGGACGCGGCGGAGATCAGGCGGCGGTCAAGACGAAGGACGAGTATGAGTTCTTCGGCGGCGTTTCCAAGAGCGTCGAAAAGGTCACAAAATTCCAGACCCGCGTCGCGGCTTCGTCTCTTTCGAGTCTTATCAGCGCGAGCGACCGCGTGATGATAATGGGTCATTCGTTCCCGGATATGGACGCTTTCGGCGCGGCAGTCGGCGTGTCGTCGATAACCCGCGCCCTCGGCATCGACGCGTATATCGCCCTCGATGAAAACCGCAATTTTGCCGGCGCCGCTGTCGATATGCTCCGAGCTGACGGCTGGGACGGCAAGATAATCGATGTCAACGAAGCCCTCGCGCTCATGACGAGAAAGACCCTGCTCGTCGTTGTCGATACCCATAAGAGCAGCTTTGTCGATTTCCCGACTCTCTATGAAAAGGCGTCCGCCACGGTCGTTATCGACCATCACAGAAAGTCGGTCGATCATATCAAAGACGCGCTCATTTTCTTCCATGACCCCAACGCCTCGTCGACCTGCGAAATGGTCACGGAGCTCATGCGCTATATAACCCCCGCGCCGACGCTGTCTCCAGTTGAGGCTCAGGCGATGCTCGCGGGCATAATGCTCGACACAAAGGAGTTCGTCCTCTCAACCGGTGTGCGCACCTTCGAAGCGGCGGCTTTCCTCAAGGGCAAGGGCGCAGATACCGTCGCGGTAAAGCGCCTGTTCTCGAATTCGATCGAGAGCAACCGTAAGCGCAGCGAGATAATCTCCGCCGCGCATATCTACAGGGGCTGTGCCATAGCCTGCACCGCACCCGGCATGGAGAACGCGAGACTGCTCAGCGCCCAGGCGGCGGACGAACTGCTTGAAGTCAGCGGCGTAAAAGCCTCGTTTGTTATCTTCGACAGCGGAAAGGACAGCGTCAATATCTCGGCGCGTTCCTACGGCGACCTGAATGTCCAGATAATCATGGAATATCTTGGCGGCGGCGGTCACCGCACCATGGCGGCGGCTCAGCTTACCGGCGTGAATATGGAGGAGGCAAAGTCGAAGCTCTGCGAAGCGATCGACGCCAAATATCCCCGCACCGACGGCGAAGAGCCAACCCCGATTTCGTGATATTCATACTGGCTCCCTTGTGTAAAGAGAGCTGTCACGAAGTGACTGAGGGATTGACCTCACTTCGCTCAGACGATAAATATAGCTGATATCATCCGCCAGCGAATCGGTGTAAAATTACCGGCAGCAAACTCACATCGGCGCCCCTGAAAGGGGAGCTGGATTGGCGAAGCCAAGACTGAGGGGTTAGCTCGCTGATATAAATAAATGCATACAGTAGTGGCGGGTATCATCCGCCCGCCAAGTTTGAATAAAATCATTGGTGTGCGGCTTGTAGGGTGCGGCGACCCCGACGCACCGATGCCGCCTGAGCGGCACAAAATTTTCGCGCAAGCCCCACTCCAATCCGATATAATTACACCCGTAAATAACCCGAAAGGAATTGATATAAATGAAAGTTATTCTCACTCAGGATGTAAAAAGCCTCGGCAAGAAGGGCGAGCTCGTCAACGCTTCCGACGGCTACGCGAGAAACTTCCTCTTCCCGAGAAAGCTCGCCGTTGAAGCAAACGCTCAGGCGATGAACGAGCTGAAAAACCGCGAGTCCGCGGAGAAGTATAGGCTCGAAACCGAGCTCAAGAACGCCAAGGAAGTTGCCGCGAAGATAAACGGCAAGACCGTCAAACTCACCGCCAAAGCGGGTCAGGGCGGAAAAATCTTCGGCTCCGTTACCGCAAAGGAAGTCGCCGAGTCGATAAGCCGCCAGTTCGGCGTTTCGGTCGACAAGAGAAAGGTGTCCATGGAGGATATCAAGTCTTTCGGCACATTCAGCGCCGAAGTGAAGGTATATAACGGCGTCAACGCAACCGTCTATGTCAGCGTGGGCGAGGAATAATTGCTGAAAACCGGAGGATCTAACAAAAGTGGATGTGAATAACCTAACCCTGCCCGAGGGGTATCAGATGCCCTTCAGCCTTGAGGCGGAGCAGGCGGTGCTCGGATGCGTGCTGATGGATCCGAACTGTATGCCGCAGGTGCTGATCTATCTTCGCCCGGAGTATTTCTATCTCCCGCAGCACAAAGAGATTTTCTCCGTCATGGTGAGTCTCGATGCGCTCGGCAACAAGATTGATCCGCTCATTATTCTCGAAACGCTCAAGAATAACGGAACATATGACGAGGCGGCAGGCAAGAACTATCTGTTCCAGCTCGCTCAGAGCGTGCCGACCACTTCAAATGTCGAGTCATATGCAAAAATAGTGCGCGAAAAATATTTCATGCGCACCCTCATCACCGTCTCGCAGGAGACTATCGACAACGCTGTCGCCCAGACTGACAGCGCGGATATGCTCCTCGACGCGGCGGAGCAGAGGATATACGATATCCGCCAGGGCAAGACGAGCACAGGCCCGTCGAAGCTCAGCGATATAATAGTCAATCAGGTCTATGATACCCTGCAAAAATTGAGCTCCGAGGGCGCGGAAGCGTTCAAGGGCATCTCAACCGGCTACAGGGATCTTGACGATGTTATCGCCGGACTCAACAAATCCGACCTCATACTTATCGGCGCGCGCCCCGCAATGGGAAAGACAAGCTTTGCCTTGAATATTGCGAGAAACGTCGCTGTCAAGGCTAAGAAGAAAATTCTCTTCTTCTCGCTCGAAATGACGAAGGAGCAGCTTGCGCAGAGAGTGCTCTCCACCGAAGCGCGCGTGCTCAGCACAAAGATGAGAACCGGCCAGCTCGATACCGATGACTGGACCCGTCTCGGACTTGCTACCGCTTCGCTCAACGACTGCGAGCTGTATTTTGACGATACGAGCACGATAACCGTCGCCGAGATGAAAGCGCGCGCACGCAGACTCAAGAACGTCGATTGTATTATTATAGATTACCTCGGACTTATTCGCTCCGGCACAAAGGTCGAAAACCGCGTGCAGGAGGTTACTGAGATAACCCGAAGCCTCAAGCTCATGGCGAAGGATCTGAATATCCCCGTCATCTGCTGCGCCCAGCTCTCCAGAGGCACCGAGGGCAGAGGAAAGTCCCACCGCCCTCAGCTGTCCGATCTGCGTGAATCGGGCTCTATCGAGCAGGATGCGGATATAGTCCTCATGCTCTACCGTGAGGAATATTACAAGAACGAAAAAGACGACCCGGACGGCGACGATGAGCCCGCGCCCACCGCGCCCGTTGCCAACGAGGTCGAGGTCATTGTTGCCAAGAACAGACACGGTCCGACAAAGACCGTCGATTTCATCTGGGATGCGGATCACACTCTGTTCATGGGCGTGGAGAAGATTCAGAATGCTTGATAAAGCGCTCAGCGCCGTGGAAAAATATAATATGCTCAGCCCGGGAGCTGCGGTCATAGCCGCGGTCTCGGGCGGTGCCGATTCAATGGCAATGCTGCTCTTTCTTATGAAAATAAGCGAGCGGTATTCGCTGTCCCTGACAGTCGCCCATGTCAACCATGGGCTGCGCGGTGAGGAGGCGCGGCGCGACGAGGAATATGTGCGCTCCTTCTGCGAAAAGAACTCTCTTCGTTTTGAAGTCCTGCATGCCGATGTTGCAGCCCTTGCAAAACAGAGCGGGGAGACCTGCGAAGAGTGCGGGCGCAGAGTGCGCTACGAGTTCTTTGAATCGATAGACAAAAACGCAAAGATCGCAACCGCCCATACCGCGAGCGACAACGCCGAAACGATGCTCTTCAATCTCGCACGCGGCTCGTCGCTGAAAGGTCTGTGCGGCATACCGCCCGTTCGCGGGAATATTATAAGACCGCTGATATTCTGCACGAGAGAGGATATAGAAGTGTTCTGCCGCGAAAATTCTCTCGATTTTGTGACGGACAGCACCAATCTGACTCTCGATTACAGCCGCAATAAAATTCGCCATATCGCAGTCCTGGCGCTCAAGGAGATAAACTCCGCTTTTGAAGAGAACGCCTCGCATTTTTCTCAGAATGCAGCACTTGATGAGGATTTTCTTGAGGGCGAAACGAAGTTGCTTCTGGCGTCCGCCAAAAAAGACGGCGGGCTCTCATGCGAAGCCCTGCTTTCGGCTCATCCGGCGATACGCCGCCGCGCTCTGCTCGGCGCTATTAAAAATGTATGCCCGAAGTCGGCGGATTTCAGAACCGTAAATGCAGTTGAAAACATTCTCCAAGGCGGCGGAAAAATTCAGCTGTCGCCCGATATTTTTGCCGTCTCGGACGGCGATATTATTCGCTTTGAAACTCCCGCGAAGATGAGCGAAGAGTGGTCCGAAGATGTCGAACCCGAGTGCATAAATGGTTCCGTATGCCATAACGGGCGCGTTTCAATTTGTCGGGTTAACAAAAAAGTTTTCTTTGATACACAAAAAATTCACAAAGATATGTTGGATTATTGCATTGATTGTGATAGAATAAATGGAAAAGTTCAAGTCGGGAGCCGCCGCGCGGGCGATAAACTGACCCTTGCAAAGCGCGGATGCACAAAAAGCCTGAAAAAACTTTTCAATGAGGCACATGTCCCGCCGGAGAGCCGCTGCGATGTCGCAGTGCTGCGCGACGAGTCGGGTGTGCTGTGGGTTGAGGGATTCGGCGCGGACAGACGATGCCGCGTCGGAAAAAACACTGAAAATGTGCTTATAATACGGAGGGAAAAGCAATGATAGAGGATATAGAGAGAGTATTGCTCAGCGAAGAGCAGATACATGAGATAGTCTCCCGCCTCGGCAGGCAGATAAGCGAGGACTACAAGGACAAAAAGCTGCTCATGGTCAGCGTCCTTAAAGGCTCGGTCGTTTTCATGGCGGATCTCATGAGAGCGATAACGATACCCTGTGAGATAGACTTTATGGCGGTTTCGAGCTACGGCTCGGGAACCGAAAGCTCCGGCGAAGTCAAGATAATCAAAGACCTTGACAGACCTATAGAGGGCTACGATCTGCTTCTGGTCGAGGATATCCTCGATTCCGGCGCGGACCACGCGGATCTGACCGACGAATACGCCGCCATCCCGCAGGAGATGCGCAGCGTTGCGCGCTGCTTCGGCAAGGAGGTCCTGCGCGAGGTCAACGAAGCGGAGTTCTATGCGCAGCTCAAGCAGGTCCGCGAACAGACCGGCGACCGCGCCGTCCTGCGCGCCATGCATTTCTTTGCAGAGAACGCCCGCGTGCTCGAAGAGGCGGCGGCGCTCAAGGCAAACGACTTTGACGCCTTTAAGAAGCTGGTTATTGAATCCGGCTATTCCAGCTATATGTATCTGCAAAACGTGTTCTCGGCCAGCCACCCGCAGCAGCAGGGTGTTTCGATCGTCCTGGCGCTGGCACAGCGCCTGCTGGAGAAGCGCGGCGGCGCTTACCGCGTACACGGCGGCGGCTTTGCCGGCACCGTGCAGACCTTTGTCCCGGTGGACTACCTGCCGGAATTCGTCAAGGCGATGGAAGCGGTCACCGGCGAGGGAAGCTGCCACAACCTGCGCATCCGTCCGGTCGGCGGCACGCGCGTCCTGTAATACATCATTTTGTACCAAATTTTATATAGGGATATAGGAGGAAATTTATCATGGCGGAATTGAGATGGCATCCATTGATTCAAGACTGGGTGATGATTGCGTCCAACCGGCAGGGACGCCCCCAGATGCCCAAGGACTACTGCCCGTTTTGCCCCAGCTTCGGCAATGTGCCGGACTATGAGGTGCTGGAGTATGACAACGACTTCCCGGCGCTTTCCCAGAACCCGCCGGAGCCGGACGAGGGGATTGCAAACGATTTCTTCAAAGTAAAGCCGTCCTATGGCAAATGCGAAGTAATTCTGTATTCCCCCGGCCATACGGTGACCATGCCGGAGCTGTCCTACGACCACATGAAGAAGCTGGTGGACCTCTGGTGCGAGCGGTTCAATGTGATGCGCTCCGACGAGAAGATCAAGTACGTCTTCCCCTTTGAGAACCGCGGCGAAGTGGTGGGCGTGACCATGCCCCATCCGCACGGCCAGATGTACGGCTACTCGTTCATCCCGAAGAAGCTGCAGCTGGAGACCGCGTCTGCAAAGGAATATTACGAGAAGACCGGAAACTGCCTCTTCTGCGATACGCTGAAGAATGAGCTCGAGGCCCAAAAGCGCATTATTTTCCAGAACGAGCACTTTACCGTGTACCTTCCGTTCTATTGCGAGTATCCTTACGGTGTTTACATCATGGCAAACCGCCATGTGCAGTATATCACCGACCTGACCGAAGAGGAGAAGTACACCCTGGGCGTCACCATCCGCGACACCGTCGGGATGCTTGACAGCCTGTTTGACTATCGCTTCCCGTACATGATGTGCATGCACAATGCGCCTGTCAACTCGGGCGACTACTCCAAGGACTTCCACTTCCACATCGAGTTCTTCCCGCCGATGCGCAGCGCAGACAAGCAGAAGTTCAACGCTTCCAGCGAAACCGGCGCATGGGCGCACTGCAACCCGACCTGCCCGGAGGAGACCTCCAAGGAACTGCGCGCCGCTTACGCAAAGTTCATGGAGAGCAAGAAGGGCGAATAAGAGGTTCTCGCGCCGGAAAGCCCGGCGGAAATGGACCCCTGCGCACACACAGGTAAGCGGGCGGTGTTTTGGGGCCTGCATACCTGGAACGAATAGAAATGACCGGCGGTTGCTGTCCGGCGCGCGGTGCGCTGGGCGTGCGGTGACGGCCGGATACTGGAAAGGATGATTGATTATGACCGTACTGGTGACCGGCGGCGCCGGGTTTATCGGTTCCCACACCTGTGTGGAGCTGCTCAACAATGGATTTGATATCATCGTGATGGATAACTATGTGAACTCCTCTCCGGACGCCCTGCGCGCCGTGGAGAAGATCACGGGCAAGACCTTCCCGATCTACGAGTGCGACATGCTCGATTACGACAACTTTGAGAAGATCTTCAAAGAGAACAAGATCGATGCCGTGATCCACTTTGCGGGCCTCAAGGCGGTGGGCGAATCCGTCCAGAAGCCGCTGGAGTATTATCACAACAACATCACGGGCACCCTGCACCTGCTCGACCTCATGCGCAAATACAATGTAAAGAAGATCGTCTTCAGCTCCTCCGCAACGGTCTACGGCATGAACAATAAGGTGCCGTTTAAGGAGGATATGCCCGCGGGCGGCACCACGAACCCGTACGGCACGACCAAGTATTTCATCGAGCAGATCCTGAAGGACGTCTGTGTTGCGGATAAGGATCTGAAGGTCGCTTTGCTGCGCTACTTCAACCCGATCGGCGCGCATCCGTCCGGCCTGATCGGCGAAAACCCCAACGGCAGGCCCAACAACCTCATGCCCAACGTGGTCAACGCGGTGTGCGGCAAGACCAAGATGCTGCACGTCTTCGGCAGCGACTATGACACGCCCGACGGCACCTGCGTGCGCGACTACATCCACGTGGTCGACCTGGCCAAGGGACACCTGTGCGCCCTGCGCTACGCCGACACGCATACCGGCGCGGAGGCCATCAACCTGGGCACCGGCGTGGGCTACAGCGTGCTGGACATTGTCCACACCTTCTCCCGGGTAAACCATGTGGACGTGCCCTACGTGATTGCTCCCCGCCGGGCCGGGGACATCGACGCCTGCTATGCCGACCCCTCCAAGGCCAAGCGTCTGCTGCACTGGCAGGCGGAAAAGACCCTCGAGGATATGTGCCGGGACAGCTGGCGCTGGCAGACCCAGAACCCCAACGGTTATCAAGACTAAACACCGCTCCCCGAAGGGCGCATGCCTTTCGGGGCATTTTTTGCCCTACACGCCGTTTGCAGCAGGATTTGACAGCACGCGGCAATTTTCTTTTTCACAAAAACATGCTATAATCAGTTTTGATTACGCCATATGAAGGAGGCTTCTTCATGAATCATCTACGGCGCGCGCTGGCGCTGCTGCTGATCCTGGCCCTATGCTTGCCCCTGGGGGCTTGCGCGGAGGAGGACGTCCACGGGCTGCGCATAAACCTCAGCTTTCAGATGGATCCCTCCGCTTATCCCGCCGAGGAGCAGGAACTGCTCCAGGGCATTGGCGACATGATGAACCTGCTGGGGGTGCAGGCCGACCTGGCCTGGGAGGGAAATCTGCTTTCCCAGGACACCAGCTTTGACTCCAATGTTTCCCTTTCCCTGGGCGAGCAGGCCGACCTGGTGCGTTTCCACCTGTACGGCACGCCCAGCCACATCGTGGTGGGCAGCAATCTGCTGGGGGACCAGCAGGTAATGCTGAACATGCTGGCCTGGCTGGAATTCTCCATGAAGACGTATTTCTACCTGGGCATGCCCCTGCAAAATGTGGCCCTGCGCACCAGCACCTACGCCCACACCAGCGCCTTTGAGGCCCTGGCGGCGGTATGGAATCCCGTGATGAACGCCACCCAGGGCACGCGGACCATCTCCCGGGAGAGCATCCTGGACATGCTGCCCCAGCTGGCGGATACCGCCCAGTACGAC
>ERZ827423.537-NODE-537-length-46473-cov-4.977918_pt1 | contig 46473 bp, 43 predicted proteins | sample MGYA00519775_ERZ827423 | MGnify/ENA primary metagenome ERZ827423 (study PRJEB31778, sample SAMEA3449296) | human gut metagenome | biome: human gut; feature: human-associated habitat; material: faeces | place: United Kingdom | collected 2010/2012 ... | reverse complement strand
TAGATATCGGTCGCCTCCACGCTCAGCGGATACAGCCCGCGCAGAGGGTTGGCATTGTGGCAGCGGTAGAAATCCGCCACCGCGTCCAGCACGCACTGCGGGCGCTGCGCCGTGGCCGCGTTATCGATATAGGCGACGTCCGTGTGCTGAAAGATCGGAAAATCCCGCTTATAATCATACGTCATCGTTGAGTTCCTCCTCCAGCATCTGAAGAATCTGCGCGCGCAGCGCCTCGTCGTCCACCGTGCGGGCAAAGCGCTCGATGGCGGCGCGGGCCAGGATGTTTTCGGCCTGAGCGCGGGAGATGCCGCGGCTTTCAAAGTAAAACAGCGTCTCGTCATCGAGCTCACCGATAGTCGCGCCGTGGTTGCCGACGACGTTTTCCTCGGCGCAGAGGATGAGCGGCACCGTCTTGTTAACGACATCGTCGCCGAGCATGAGCACGGTCTCCTTCTCGTTGCCGACGGAGTTGGACGAGCCGGTCTTGAAGTCGATCGTGCCGCGGAAAACTTTTTTCGCCGCGTCCTTGAGCGCGCCGGAGGTATCGATCTCGCACTCGGTGTTTTTGCCGTAGTGGTTGACGACGACGTTGACGTCGATCGTCTGGCTGCCGCGGCCGAGATAGCCGATCTGCGCCGAATAATGGCTGCCGTCGCCGACAAGCTCCGTGCCATTATCGGAGTAGAGGTCGCCCTGCCCCATGAGGATCTGCGTCATGTCCACGCCGGCGCCGGGCGCACAGTCGGCGTCCGTTTTGGCGTAGAGCAGCGCGCTGTCCTGCGCACCGAGCACCTGCACTAGGCGCAGAGATGCGTTGCCGTGCAGCGTCAGCGCCGTTTCTACGGCGAAGCTACCCTGCGTATCGAGCACCATATATACCGTTGCCTGCACGCCGGCGGCCACATCGACCGCGATGTGCTTGCGGCTGAAGCCGGTCGCACCGGTCAGGTCGATGTGCAGCGGCTGCGCCTGATTTTCTGCCGTTATTTCATATGCATCTGTCCCGAGATCGGCCGTGTCGGCCACATTCCACGGGATGGTCGCTTCGTTGACCTGGAGATGGTTCCACGTTCTGGTCGGCAGTTTGTTGACGACCAGCTGTTCACTCGTATTCACGATATTCCCTCCTTTCGGAATGTGGGTCAGCCAATGCTGCCCTTCATCTCGAGACGAATGAGATTGTTCATTTCCACCGCGTACTCCAGCGGCAGCTCCTTGGAAACGTTGTCCGCAAAGCCGCTGACGATCAGCGCACGGGCGTCCTCCTCGCTCATGCCGCGGCTCATGAGATAAAACACCGCCTCGTTGCTGATGCTGCCGATCTTGGCCTCATGGCCGACGGCAGCGTCCTTCGTGCGGATGTCCATGGCCGGGACGGTATCGGAGCGGGACTCGGAATCGAGCATCAGCGACTGGCAGGACACGGAGGATTTTGCGTGCTTGGCGCCCTTCTGCACCACGACGCTGCTGCGGAATGTGCTGATGCCGCCGCTCTTGCTGATCGAGCGCGTGTTCATATACGAGCTCGTGTTCCTGCCGATGTGCACGACCTTCGCACCGGTGTCGAGGTTCTGCCCCGCGCCGGCGAACGTGACGCCGGTGAATTCCATCTTGGAGTTATCGCCTTTGAGCACGCTCATCGGGTACAGGCAGCCGACATGGGAGCCGAAGGAACCGGACACCCACTCGATCACGCCGTCTTCCTCCACCAGGGCGCGCTTGGTGTTGAGGTTATACATATTTTTCGACCAGTTTTCAATGGTGGAATAGCGGAGCTTGGCGCCCTTTTTGACATACAGCTCGACGCACCCCGCATGCAGGTTGGCGACGTTGTATTTCGGCGCGGAACAGCCCTCGATAAAGTGCAGGCTCGCGCCCTCGTCCACAATGATGAGCGTGTGCTCAAACTGCCCCGCGCCCTTGGCGTTGAGGCGGAAATAGGACTGCAACGGGATGGACACCTGCACACCCTTGGGCACATAGACGAACGAGCCGCCCGACCACACCGCGCCGTGCAGCGCCGCAAACTTGTGATCGCGGGGCGTGACCAGCTTCATGAAATACTTGCGGACCATGTCGGAATATTCGCCCTTCATGGCGCTCTCCATGTCGGTATAGACCACGCCCTGCTCCGCCACCTCCCGGCGGACGTTGTGATAGACCAGCTCGGAATCGTACTGCGCGCCCACGCCCGCCAGCGATTTGCGCTCGGCCTGCGGGATGCCCAGGCGCTCAAAGGTATCCTTGATGTCCTGCGGCACGTTTTTCCAGTCGTTCTGCATCTTGGAGTTGGGGCGGACGTAGGTCGCGATGTGCTCCATATCCAGCCCTTCCAGCGAGGGACCCCAATCCGGCGTTTTCATCTCGTTATAGATTTGCAGGGATTGCAGGCGGAACTGCTGCATCCAGACGGGATCGTTCTTCTCCTTGGAGAGCTTGTCGATGATCTCCGGCGTCAGGCCCGCCTCCATGCGGTAGGCGTCGTGCTCCTCGTCGCGGATGTCGTAGACGCTGCGGTCGATGTCCTCCACTCTCGTCTTTTCATTCATGCTGTTTCACCCGCCTTTTCACTGTGCCTTGATGCCGCCGAAGCCGTGCGCGTTGATCTCGTCGACCAGCTCCGCGCCGCCCTCGCGGACAATCACGCCGTTTTCCATGACGTGGGTCTTGTCCACATGCAGCGCCTCCAGAATGCGCGTGCTGTGGGTGATGATGAGAAGCGAGCCGTGCACGCGCTCACGGTAGAGCTGCACACCCTGAGAAACCGTGCGCACCGCGTCCACATCCAGGCCGGAATCGGTCTCGTCCAGTATGGCCAGCTTCGGTTCCAGCATCAGCATCTGGAGGATTTCGGCCTTTTTCTTTTCGCCGCCGGAGAAGCCGACGTTGAGGTCGCGCTCGGCATAGGATTCATCCATGTTCAGCAGCCTCATGGTTTCCGCCAGCTTCTTTTTGAAGTCCCAAAGGCGCAGGCGGCTGCCGGTTTTCTGCTCCAGTGCGGAGCGGATGAAGGCGCTCAGCGTCACGCCCGGCACCTCCAGCGGGTTCTGAAAGGAGAGAAAAATCCCCTTCCTGGCGCGCGCGTTGACGGGCAGGTTCGTGATGTCCTCGCCGTCGAACGTGATGCTGCCCTCCGTCACCTCATAGGCGGGGTTGCCGGTCACGGCATAGCCCAGCGTAGACTTGCCGGTGCCGTTCGGCCCCATCAGCACATGGGTTTCATCTTTACCAATACTCAAATTCACGCCGTGGAGAATTTCCTTCTCCTCCACGCGAACGTGAAGATCATTGACCTGCAAAAGCTCTTTTTTCATGTTGTGCCTTCCTCTTTTCCTCGCATCCTTGCGGAAGAATTCCTACCTTTTCAGTAGAGATTATACTCGTCAATTCCTACTAAGTCAATAGGAATTGTAAAAGATAACATTTCCGTTTCTTACGCAAAAAGGGACCGGCGCTTGCCGATCCCTTTTCTTGCTATTTTTCATGCTTATTTTTCTCGTCAAACAGGGCGTAAACCCCGTCGCGGTCCTCGCTTTTATCATACCAGCGGCAATATTTATGCCACAGCCGCCCCACCGCAAACTGCGACACAATCAGCCAGACCGGATAGAACGGCACGATGAAAAACGCCGTCTCAAACAGAATGACCGTCTCCTTGGCGGAAGCATATCCGTTGGGCACGGCCTCGGACGGAATCAAAATCAGCTCGAGCAGCACCACCGCAGCCAGCAGAATCACCGGCGCAATCTGAAACCGGAAGAGCCTGCGGTAAGCGCGGTACAGCTTGTCAAACTGCGCTTTGTTCAGCACGCGCCGGGCAAATTCGAGCCTTTGGTTCGTCGGCATTTTTCCACTCCTTTTTGAGCAATAGAAAAGTCCATCGCAACGCTGAAACATTGCGATGGACTTTTGGCGGAGAAGCCGGGATTTGAACCCGGGCGCCGGTAACCCGACCTACTCCCTTAGCAGGGGAGCCCCTTCGGCCTCTTGGGTACTTCTCCATGAGCCCTACCATCAGAAAAAAGTGGCGGAGAGAGAGGGATTCGAACCCCCGGTGCCTTGCGACATCACTGGTTTTCAAGACCAGCTCCATAAACCACTCGAACATCTCTCCGCGTGTAGGAAATTGGTCTGTCCCTCGCCGCAACCTGCGACTTAGTAAGTATAACAAGTCCCCAAACAAAAGTCAATCCCCTTTTGCCAGGATCAAGAACATCTTTTTATCCCGGCGAAAATTCCGGAAAGGCCGTCGCAGAGCAACCCCGGCTCCGCCCGCTGCATAAAAAACAGCGCAATTTCCATAAAAGACAGAAAATGCTCTGTTTCTGACATGGTATTTGCAGGCGTCAATCGCGGGACAGGATCAGGGTTTCAACGAGCTTGGCCGCGGCGGTGAGGTCGGCCGCCGAGCTGTATTCCCCGCAGGAATGGCAGTTGTTCATGCCGCAGGCCACCACGACGCCGCGCACGCCGTGATGGAAGAAGTGGTTGTTGTCGCTGCCGCCGTAGGTGCTGACCAGCTCCGGCTCCACGCCGAGGGTCTTGCAGGCGGCTTCAAACCGGCGCACGACGGGCTCGTTTTTATCCACCAGATACGCGCGGCAGAGCGCTTTGTCTTCAAAGTCCACCGCCGCGCCGAGCTGCTCCGCGCCCTGCTCGATGGCCTTGCGCACGACGGCCAGCTGTGCGCGGGCGCTTGCATCGTCAAAGGAGCGCACCTCGCCGGTGACGACGCAGGTTTCGGGCACGACGTTATCGGCGCTGCCGCCGGAGATTGTGCCGACGTTGACGGTGGTATCGCCCACCCGGCCGCACCGGATTTTGCTCACCGCACAGGCTGCGGCCTGAATGGCGTGGATGCCGTTTTCCGGCGAGAAGGCGGCGTGTGCCGCGCGGCCATGGAAGGTCGCTTTATAGGAAAGAATGGTGGGGGCCTGCACCGCCGCGCCGCCGATGCGCCCGGTCAGGTCGAAAATATAGGCTTCTTTCGAGCGCAGGGATGCAAAATCATAGCGCTGAATGCCCGCGCAGTAGGTCTCCTCCGCCGCGTCGAACAGCACCTCGATGGGGCGGTGCTTTGCGCCGGATTCCTTCACCGAGCGCAGCGCCTCCAAAATGGCGGCCACGCCGGATAGGCAATCCGCGCCGAGCACGGTCGTGCCGTCGGAGGTGATGGTTCCGTCCTCGCGGAACACGGCGCGCTTGCCGCAGGCGGGCTCCACGGAATCCATGTGCGCGGAGAGCAGCAGCGGCTCCATCCCCTCCTCGCCCTCAAAATAGGCATAGAGATTGCCCGCGTTGCCGCCGATCTTCGCGGCGGTATCGTCCTCGCGCGGCTCCGCGCCGAGGGCGCGCAGCTCTTTCTTCAGCCGGGCGCACATCTCCGCCTCGTGCAGGGAAGGATTATCAATTGAAACCAGTCCGGCAAAGAGATCCATCAGACGTTTTTGCTGAATCATATGGCCTTTCGCCCCTTTCGGATTCATTCGGGAGCATTATACAAACGCGCACAGCGGATGTCAAGCGTTGACGGCGGCGCGCGCGGTATGCTAAACTTTTGGATGAGATCCAACCGCAAGGAGGAGAAAGACCATGACGCTGCAGCAGCTCCATTATGTCCTCGTCATCGCGGAGGCGGGTTCGCTCAACCGCGCCGCCGAGCAGCTGTATCTTTCGCAACCCTCGCTCACCAGCGCGGTGCGGGAGCTGGAAAAAGAGCTGGGCATCGTGCTGTTCAACCGCTCCGGCCGCGGCGTGACCCCGACGCAGGACGGCGCGGAATTCCTGCTCTATGCCCGTCAGCTCTACCATCAATACGAAAGCCTGATGGATAAATACAGCGGCGGAAAAAACATCAAGCGCAAGTTCGGCGTGTCCACGCAGCACTATTCCTTCGCCGTCAAGGCGTTTGTGGAGCTGGTGAAGCGCTTTGATACCTCGCAGTACGAATTTGCGATCCGCGAGACCAAGACGCGCGACGTGATCTCCGACGTGGCAACGCTCAAAAGCGAGATCGGCATTCTTTACCTTTCAGATTTCAACCGCGCGGTGCTGATGAAGCTGCTGCGCGCCAACCGGCTGGAATTTCATCACCTGATCGACTGCCGCGCCTACGTCTACCTCTGGACGGGGCATCCGCTGGCGGGCAAGGCCTCCGTCACGTTTGACGAATTGCGCGAATATCCCTGCCTTTCCTTTGAGCAGGGCGATGCAAGCTCCTTCTATTTTGCGGAGGAAATCCTCAGCACCAACGAATACACCCGCACCATCAAGGCCAACGACCGTGCCACGATGCTGAACCTGATGATCGGCCTGAACGGCTACACCCTCTGTTCCGGCATCATCTGCGAAGAGCTCAACGGCGACGACTATGTGGCGGTACCCTTCTGCGCCGATTCCGTGGACGGCGCGAGCAACATGGACATCGGCTACATCGTCCGGCAGGATATGCTGATTTCTGACATTGGCAAACAATATATCTGCGAACTGCAAACCTATCTCCGTCACGCCGCGCGCAGCGGGAAATAAGTCCAAAAAGAGCGATTGACCCATCCGGAAATTCCTTCCGAATGGGATTTTTTATGTCTGCGCATCGGTTATAGATTCAATCTATACCTCAGTATATTGTTTGCGTATTGGACGAAAACCTACCGTGGTGCTAGACTATGCTCACGTTAAAGAGAGGAGGGTGCAAGGGTGATCGAGCTTGAACAGATCAGCAAGACCTTTGCAGACGCCGGGCGAGAGGTTCACGCGGTCAATAACGTGAGCCTGACGATTCGCAACGGCGATGTATTCGGCATCATCGGTTTCTCCGGCGCAGGAAAATCCACGCTGGTGCGATGTATCAACCTGCTCGAGCGGCCGACGGAGGGTTCGGTCCGCATCGACGGGAAGGAGCTGACGCGAATGCCGGCCAAGGAGCTGCGTCAGGCGCGCAAGAAGATCGGCATGATCTTCCAGCACTTCAACCTGATGCCCTCCCGAACGATTTTCGGCAACGTGGCCTATCCCTTGAAGGGCAGCGGCCTTCGCAAAGACCAGATCGCGGAAAAAGTGAGAAAGCTGCTCGATCTGGTGGGCATTGCGGATAAGGAAAACGCCTATCCCTCCCAGCTTTCCGGCGGACAGAAGCAGCGCGCCGCCATCGCCCGAGCGCTGGCGAACGACCCCGACATCCTGCTGTGCGACGAAGCGACGAGCGCGCTCGACCCGCAGACCACCAAGGCGATCTTAAAACTGCTGGAAAGGCTCAACCGCGAGCTGGGCATTACGCTGGTGGTCATCACGCACGAGATGGCGGTGGTCAAGGAGATCTGCAACCGCGTGGCGGTGATGGATCACGGCCGCGTGGTGGAAGAGGGCGAGGTCTTCAGCGTGTTCGCCTCCCCGAAGGAGGAACTGACGCGCAGCTTCATCAAGACCACCTCAAATTTGCAGAAGATCGAAGAGCTCATCGCAGCGAAATCCCCCGTGGTGGCGCTCAAGCCCGGCGAGCGGATCGTGCGGCTCTCCTATGTGGAGCGCAACGCCTCCGAGCCGCTGATCTCGACCATGACGAAGAAATACGGCGTGATCCTCAACATCATCTTTGCCGATATTGAAATCGTGCAGAACGCGCCCATCGGCGGTACGGTGGGCATTCTCTCCGGCCCGCAGGACAAGATGGACGAGGCGCTGGAGGATCTGAGAAGCAAGAACGTCGGAGTGGAGGTGATCCTGGATGCAGGAGATTCTGAATCGGTATCTGCCTAACGTCATGGAGCGCCTGCCGGCGTTCGGCAAGGCGATCGGCGATACGCTGATCATGGTGGCCTGGTCCGGATCCATCGCTTTCGTGCTGGGGCTGGTGCTGGGCGTGGTGCTGATTGTGACCCGTCCGGGCGGCATATTGGAAAACAAAGTGCTCTATCAGGTACTGGACAAGGTGATCAACTTCTTCCGCTCGATCCCTTTCATCATCCTGCTGACGTGGGTGATCCCGCTCTCCCGCGCGATCATGGGAACCGCGATTGATGTTCCCGGCGCAATCGTGCCGCTGGTGCTGGGCACGGTGCCCTTCTTCTCCCGCCAGGTGGAAAGCGCGCTGGCGGAGACCGATAAGGGTCTGGTCGAAGCAGCGCTTTCGATGGGTTCCAGCCCGATGGAGATCATCTTCCGCGTGTATCTTCGCGAAGGCGTTGCCGCCATTGCGCGAGCCACCACCATCACCGCCATCTCCCTGGTCGGCCTGACCGCCATGGCGGGCGCGGTCGGCTCCGGCGGCCTGGGCGATTTCGCCATCCGCTACGGCCACGACCGCGGCATGACGGATGTGACGTGGGTGACGGTGATCGTGGTGTTCATCCTGGTGAGCATCCTGCAGCTCTTCGGCAACCTCGTGATCAAGAAGAACAGGCACTAAGGCTTTCCGCTTTACGATAAGGAGCATGATTTTTATGAATATTCAGAAGCGAAAAATCGTCATCATCGGCGCAGGACACGTCGGTTCCCACGCTGGCTACGCGCTGATCTCGCAGGGTCTTGCGGAGGAGATCGTCTACATCGACGTGGACGAAAAGAAGGCCGTCGCGCAGGCGCTCGATCTATATGACTCCACGGTTTATCTCCCCCGGCGCGCCATCGTTCGCGCCGGAGATTATTCCGACGCCAAGGACGCGCTGCTGCTCATCGTCGCCGCCGGTCCCCTGCCCGACATAAGCAAGGGCCAGACCCGCATGGACACGCTGCGCCAGACCATCGAAATCGTCAAGGAAATCGCCAAGAACATCAAATCCTCCGGCTTTGACGGCATCATCCTCAACATCTCCAACCCCGCGGACGTGGTGACGCACTATTTGCAGCACGCGCTCTCCTGGGACCCCAAGCGCATCCTCTCCACCAGCACCACGCTGGACTCCGCCAGACTCCGCCGCGCCATTGCGGAAGAGATCGGCATCGACCAGAAGTCGATTCAGGCCTACGCGCTGGGCGAACACGGCGAAAGCCAGATGGTTCCCTGGTCCGCCGTCACCATCGCGGGCAAGCCGCTCTCCCAGCTGCGGGAGGAATATTCCGATACCTACGGCAAGCTCGACCTCCCTGCCATCGCGGCGGCCGGCAAGGCGGGCGGCTGGATCATACTGGGCGGCAAGGGCTCCACGGAGTTCGGCATCGGCGCGGCGATTGCGGAAGTGACCCGCGCTCTGTTCGGCGATGAGCACCGCATCCTGCCGGTGTCGGTGCTGCTGGACGGACAGTACGGCCAGCACAATGTCTATGCCAGCGTGCCCGCCGTGCTGGGCGCAGACGGTGTGGAACAGATCATCGAGCTCAACCTCACGCCCGAAGAACAGGCGCAGTTCGACGCCTCCTGCAAGACGATGCAGGAAAACTTCGACCTCGCGCTGACGCTGTAAAACATCCCGACAACAACTTATCTAATGTGAAATAGGAGGAAATCCCCCCATGAAGCTCAAGAGAATTTTCGCCCTGGTACTGGCCTTTGCCGCCTTAGCCCTGTCGCTGACCGCCTGCTCTTCCGCCAAGACCGAAGCCGGTACCGCCACCGTCAAGCTCGGCGTGGTCGGCGGCATCTACGAAGACCTCTGGAAGCCCGCGCAGGAAGCGCTGAAGGCCGAAGGCATCGACCTTCAGATCGTGCAGTTCTCCGACTATGTGACCCCGAACAACGCGCTCAACAGCGGCGATATTGACCTGAACGCCTTCCAGCATCAGATCTATCTGGACAACGAAATCGCGCAGTACAACTACGAAATCGAAACCGTCGGCTACACCTTCATCATCCCGCTGAACCTCTATTCCCACAAGGTTTCCTCCGTGGACGAGATTCAGGACGGCGATACCGTCGCCATCCCCGACGATGTGACCAACGGCGGCCGTGCGCTGAAGGTGCTGGCGGCTTCCGGACTGATCACCCTGAAGGCCGACGCGGGCTTCAATCCCACGCTGGACGATATCGAAACCTACAACAAGCAGATCACCATCAAGGAGCTCAAGGCCAACACCATCCCCTCCGTGCTCGACGACGTGACCGCGGGCATCGTCAACGGCAACTACGCGCTGGACTTCGGCCTTAAGACCGACGAAGCGATCTATAAGGACGATGTGCTGGATGAAGCCAAGTACTGGAACCTGATCGCCGCCCGCACCGCGGACGTGAACGATCCCGCCAAGGCTGCGGTATACAAGAAGGTCATCGAAGCCTTCCAGAGCGACGCGACCGAGAAGGTGTTCAACGAAACCTTCGGCGGCTACTTCATCAAGGTCGGCTGGGATCAGGACCTGCTGGCCGGCAAGTAAGGCCCCCTCCTCTGCCCCGCCGGAGCCTCAGGCGGGGATTTTTCCTACATTCAGAACGACAAAAAGGAGGCCGCTCCCCATGGATAGAAACGCACTGCGCGCCCTCATCCCGGATGAGACCCGGCTGCGCTTCGGCGAGGACATCGCGCCGGAATACCTGAGCGATACGCTCGGCCGCCTGCGCGGCAAGGCATCGGCGTTGGTTTTCGTGCGCAGCACCGAGGAGGTCAGCGCCGTGATGAAATACGCCTATGCCCGCAACATCCCCGTCACGCCGCGCGGGGCGGGCACGAACCTCGTCGGCTCCACCGTGCCGCTGGACGGCGGCATCATCCTCGACCTTTCGCAGATGAACCGCGTGCTGGAGCTGGATGCGGACACCATGACCGTGACCGTGGAGCCGGGGCTGCTGCTCCAGGATCTGCAAGCCTATGTCGAAGTGCGCGGGCTGTTCTATCCGCCCGATCCGGGCGAAAAGACCGCCTCCATCGGCGGCAACATCAGCACCAACGCGGGCGGCATGCGCGCCGTCAAATACGGCGTGACGCGGGACTACGTCCGGGGACTTACCGTGGTGCAGGCGGACGGCACGGTGCTCACCGTCGGCGGCAAGAACGTCAAAGACGTCAGCGGCCTGTCGCTCAAGAACCTGTTCATCGGCTCGGAGGGCACGCTCTGCGTCATCACCCGCTGCATCCTGCGCCTGATCCCCAAGCCCGAAACCAGCCTGAGCCTCCTGCTCCCCTACCGCGACCTCAAAAGCGGCATCCGCAGCGTGCTGACGATTCTGCGCGCAGGACTTAACCCCACCGCGCTGGAATTCATGGAGCGCAGCGTGGTCGAATGGGGCGAGCGCTATTCCGGCGTGACCTATCCCTGCAAGGGAGCCGGTTCCTACATCCTGGTGACGCTGGACGGGCACGAGGGCGAAGTGCAGGAAAACCTCAGGCGCATCGAAGCGCTGGCGGAGCAGAGCGGCGCCATGGACTGCATGGTGCTGGCCGACGCGCAGCAAGCCGCGGACATATGGAAGGTGCGCGGCGCGCTGGTCAAGGCGGTGGAAGCGATCTCCGAGCAGGAACCGGTGGATATCGTGGTGCCGATCGACAAAACCGCGGATTTCATCACTTTCATAAACGATTTGCAGGACAAGACCGGCATGCGCATGGTCAGCTTCGGCCACGCGGGCGACGGCAACGTGCACCTGTGCGTGGTGCGGGACGGCCGCGACGAGGAAACCTGGCAGCGCGAGATGCACGCAAACATGGATCTTGCCTACCACAAGGCCTATGAGCTGGGCGGCGTGACCTCCGGCGAACACGGCATCGGGCTGACCAAACGGCGCTATTACCTGCGGGAAACGCCGAAGGAAAACCTTGCCGCGATGAACGCCATCAAGACCGCGCTCGATCCCAGGCACATACTCAACGACAAAAAGTCTTATCTATGGGGAGAAGAACATGAAGAAACTTTCTGATCGCACCAAGGGCTTTACCGATTCCGTCATCCGCCGCATGACGCGCGTTTCGCTGCAATACGGCGCAGTGAACCTCTCCCAGGGCTTCCCGGATTTCGAGCCGCCCAAGGAGATCCTCGACCGCCTGGCCGAAGTGGCGCACGAAGATTTCCATCAATACGCCATCACCTGGGGCGCGCAGAACTTCCGCCAGGCGCTGGCCGAAAAGCAGAGCCGCCTAATGGGCCGCCCCATCGACCCCAACGGAGAAATCGTCGTCACCTGCGGCAGCACCGAGGCGATGATGGCCGCGATGATGACGGTGGCCGACCTCGGCGACAAGGTGATCGTGTTCTCGCCCTTCTATGAAAACTACGGCGCGGATACCATCCTCTCCGGCGCGGAGCCGATCTACGTCCCGCTGCACCCGCCGGAATTCAGCTTCGATCCCAACGAATTGGAGGACGCCTTCCGCCAGAACCCCAAGGCGCTGATCCTGTGCAACCCGTCCAACCCCTGCGGCAAGGTCTTTACCCGTCAGGAGCTGGAAACCATCGCGCAGCTGGCCGTCAAATACGATACCTATGTCATCACAGACGAAGTTTACGAGCACATCGTCTACGCACCCAACGTGCACACCTATTTTGCCACGCTGCCCGGCATGTGGGAGCGCACCATCTCGTGCAGCTCGCTTTCCAAGACCTATTCCATCACCGGCTGGCGTTTGGGCTACATCATCGCCCCGCCGGAAATCATCGACGTGGCCAAGAAGGTGCACGATTTTCTGACCGTGGGCGCGGCTGCGCCGCTGCAGGAAGCCGCCGTCACCGGCCTGCGCTTCGGCCCGGAGTATTACAAATGGCTTCAGGACAAATACACCGGCAAGCGCGATCTGTTCCTGCAAGGTCTGCGCGACCTCAAAATCCCCCACACCGAGCCGCAGGGCGCGTATTATGTCATGCTCGACATTTCGGAATTCGGCTTTGATTCCGACCTGGAGTTCTGCGAGGTGCTGGCGCGCGACGTTGGCGTGGGCGCGGTGCCCGGCTCCAGCTTCTTCCGCAAACCGGTCAACCACCTGATCCGCCTGCACTTTGCCAAGAAGGACGACACCCTCACCGAGGCGCTGAACCGCCTGGCCGATCTGCGCAAAAAGATCCCCGCGCGAAAGTGAGCCCCTTCCCGCGCCCGACCTAAAGCAAAAAGAGCACATCTTGGCGATGCGCTCTTTTTTGAATTCTTTTTTTCCGGGAATTATTTGCGTTCCGGCTTGTATTCCTCGCCGAAGGTTTCGACGGTGACTTCTTCCATCACGGGGTACTGGGTGGGGCGATCCATATAGTCGGTTTCCAGATCCGCAATGTGATCCACCGCCTCGATGCCCTCAATCACCTTGCCGAAGGCGGCGTACTGGCCGTCCAGATACGGCGCGTCCGCGTGCATGATGAAGAACTGGGAGCCTGCGGAGTTGGGCATCTGCGTGCGCGCCATGGAGATCACGCCGCGGGTGTGCTTGAGGGGATTGATCACGCCGTTGGCGCGGAACTCGCCCTTGATGGTGAAGCCGGGGCCGCCCATTCCGGTCGCATCCGGGTCGCCGCCCTGAATCATAAAGCCGGGAATGACGCGATGGAAGCCCAGGCCGTTGTAAAAGCCGTCCTGCACGAGCTTGACAAAGGACGCCACGGTGTTGGGCGCCGTTTCGGGATACAGCTCGATCTTCATCACATCGCCGTTTTTCATCTTAATGGTCACAATAGGATTCATGTCGATTTCCTCCCTTTTCAGGTACTGCGCCCATTATAGCAGATTCCCCGCAAAAAGGAAACCTCATGCGCTTCTGCGGCTGTGCCCTTACGGAAAGCGCGTTTTCCGATCTGACCGTGCGGCGGATCAGTGATACTTCGGCAGCCAGGAGCCGTGGGTTTCGATCAGGTCGTCGCACATGGCCACGATGTCGTCGATGGACAGCTCGGAGGCGGTGTGCGGATCCATCATCGCAGCCTGATAGATGTAGTCCTTCTTGCCGGTCAGCGCAGCCTCAATGGTGAGGAGCTGCACGTTGATGTTGGTGCGGTTCATCGCGGCGCACTGCGGGGGCAGGTTGCCGACGTAGACGGGCTGCACGCCGGACTTATCGACCAGGCAGGGCACTTCGACCGCGGCCTCGGCGGGCAGGTTGGGGATCAGCCCGGTGTTGAGCACGTTGCCGCCGAACTTATAGGGCTGGTTGGTTTCCATCGCCTCCATGATGTGAGAGGCGTATTCCTTGGAGCGCTCGTGGGTCAGGTCGTGCTTTTCGACCAGGTCCTTGCGCATCTGCGTCCATTTTTCGATCTGATTGACGCAGCGGCGGGGATATTCGTCCAGCGGGATGTTGAACCGCTCGATCAGCTCCGGATACTTATCCTTGATGAAATAGGGCATGTATTCCGCGTTGTGCTCGGAAGATTCGGTGACGTAATAGCCAAAGCGCTTCATGATCTCATAGCGCACCATGTCGTTGTGCTTTTCGGTGCGGGCGGCGGCGCGCGCCTTGATTTCGGGATAGAGATCCTTGCCGTCGCGGCTGATCTCCAGCAGCCAGGCCTGATGGTTGATGCCGGCGATCTTCCACTGCACCTGCTCGTCATAGGGCATGCCCAAGCCTTCGAGCAGACCCTTGGCGCAGGTCTGCACGCTGTGGCACAGGCCGACGGTCTTGACGCCAGTGCCGCGCAGCATCGCGCCGGTGAGCATCGCCATGGGGTTGGTGTAGTTCAAAAACAGCGCGTCGGGGCAGACTTCTTCCATGTCGCGCGCAAAATCGAACATCACGGGGATGGTGCGCAGCGCGCGGAAGATGCCGCCGATGCCCAGGGTATCGGCGATGGTCTGTCGCAGGCCGTATTTTTTCGGCACTTCAAAGTCGATGATGGTGCAGGGATCGTAGAGCCCCACCTGAATGGCGTTGACGACGTAATTCGCGCCGCGCAGCGCGTCCTTGCGGTTCTCCACGCCCAGGTATGCTTCGACGCGCGCCTTGTTTCCGTTGTTGCGGTTGATGTTTTCCAGCATCATCCGGGAATCCTGCAGGCGCTGCGCGTCGATGTCGTAAAGCGCAATGGTGCTCTCGGCCAGCGCGGGGGTCATCATGGAATCGCCCAGCACGTTCTTGGCAAACACCGTGCTGCCCGCCCCCATAAAGGTAATCTTCGGCATTTTTCTGTTCCTCCTGTGAAAAGGTATTTTGTTGTCGTGTTGCTGATTTCAGGATAGCAGAAACCGATCCGCCGCGCCATGTAAAAATGACGGATAAAAAATGCAATTATGATGGATCAGCCGTGCCCCCCGCGTTGGACGATGCGCAGCACGCCCACGGTCATGTCGTCCTGCGGATGCCCTGCTGCGGCAGCGTCGTCCAGCAGCCTGCGCGCGGCGCTTTCGGGCGAGCGCACATCCATCATCAGGATTTCGCGGGTAAGCCACATTTCGTCCCCGCCCATCGCGTCGGCCACGCCGTCGGACAGCATCACCAGCACGTCGCCGTCCTGCAGCTGCATCTGCGTCACGCTCGGACGCACCTTTTCCAAAATGCCCATGGGCAGCGCGTCGCCCGTGACGGACAGCACCCGCCGCCCGCGCCGGATATAGGAATCGGCCGCGCCGATCTTCATCGCGCGCAGCGTGCCGTGCGTCAAGTCGATCAGCGACAAATCCATGGTCGTGAAGCTCTCCTCCGGGTTTTTGTGTAGCAGCAGGTCGTTGACCCCCGTCAGCGCCGCCTCCGGCTCAAACCGCGCCAGCAGGAAATCCTCCATCAGATCCACCGCGGCACGGCTTTCGGCCTGCGCGCGCTCGCCGTGCCCCATGCCGTCCGCCAGCGCCATCATGTACTGCCCCTCCGGCAGCTGCACGGTGGTCAGCGTATCGCCGCAGGGCTGCCCGTCCGGCGTTCGGGAGGCAAAGCCCGCGCTGACCTCAAAGTTGCAGGCTTCCTCCAGCGTCAGTCGGCAGCTTCCCTCGCGGGGACAGACGCCCGTCGGCCGGATGCGCAGCGGCACGCCCGCCGCACACGACACAACGCGCACCAGTCTTTTATCGCACAATCCGTCGCGGCGCCTGCACTGCCAGCAGATCTGCACCCGCTGCTTCTCCCCCACGCGCTGCGCCTGCACGCTCTCAACGCGGATGTGCGCCAGATCCAGCGCCTGCGCAATCTCGCGGGTCTTTTGCTCCTGTTCGCTCACCGTGACGGACAGATCGTTGGCCACGGCGTGCAGCGCGGAGCTGACGGCGGCATATTGTCCGCCCGCGCCCGCCAGCGTCCGCGCCATGCGGCCGTAGAGCGCGGCGTATTCCTGCACCTTGCCGCGCACCTCCACGCGCAGATCCTCGCGCGAGAGCACCGCCCCGGCGCGCACCTGCTCCTCCCGCCGCACGAAACGGCGCATCCGCTCCCAAACCTGCGGCCGAATCAGCAGGAAGGCAAGCCCTGCCGCTGCGCCCTCGATCGCCCGCTGCGCCGTCAGGAACCGCGCGTCCATCGCACCCGCCAGCACAAGCGCCACCGGCAGCGACGCAGCCGCACCCCAGCGCCCAAGTGGCGAAAACAGCCCCGGCAGCAGGCCGGACAGCGCCAGCCCCACGCATAGATACGGCTGCACGGGCTGAGTCACGCCGAGCATCAGCCCCGTCAGCGCACCCACCGCCGCACCGATCCCCACGCCGCCCAGATACCCCGCGCCGAGGTTGAGCAGCAGCAGCGCCGAAATCACCGGCGATACGCCGCAGATTTCCATGCTTCGGAAGCCCGTCAGCACGCCCGCGGCCAGCAACGACAGGCTGATGATCTCCTCCGGGCTGAGCAGCTCGCGCCCGTTCAGCTTCACCCGCAGCGCCGCGGCATAGAGCCGCGCCAGTACCGCCGCCGTCACCGCGCCCACCGCGGCAGTGAGTTGATCCTGCATCGTCACGGCATAAAGCGCAGGCAGCGCATAGGACGCAATCCCCGCCGCAGCGACGCAGGTCAGATCGTTGGGCGTGAGGTTCAAGCACCGCAGAATCACCCACAAAAGCAGCAGCAGCGCGCACGCCAGCGCCGTGCCGGGGGAACCCGCCAACAGCGCCCCCACCGCGCAGCCCGCCGCGGCGTAGCCCACGGAGCGGCCGCACATCATCGCGCCCGCCAGCAGCGCCGGCGCGAAGGGCATCGCCCCGCCCGAAAGCTTCCCCTGTCCGGCAAAGAGACAGACCGCCAGCACCGGGATTCCCCGCCGCAGACTGATCCCTGTCGGGCTTTCCAGCGCGCTTTGCCATTTTTCTTCTATTTTGACGCCGTCAAACAGCGGCTCCCGCTTCCCCGTGTTCATGCTCCACACCCGCATCGCGCGCTTTTTCGCAACCTCCGCCATGCGCCCGCCCTCCTTTTTTTGCCCTGCAAATGAAATGGAAAATATGTATTTTCATGTTAACGGATATAAATTGCGTTCCTTGTCGTTCGGCGGCAGAAACAAACGCCGCTTTTCGGCAGAATGCACGGCGCTTTTTCGCATATTGACATCGCACGCGATTTGGCGTATTGTTAATCTTGGGAAAAATTCCGGGTATGATTGACAAACCCGCACAAGCCGGAAAGGGGACGGCCGCATGAACGCTGCCATCGACATAAGCTCTGTGCGCCTGACCACAGCACGGCTGATCCTGCGCCCGTTCGAAGAAAAGGATCTTATCGATTTTAACGAATACGCCCGCGTGGACGGCGTAGGACAAATGGCGGGCTGGCTACCGCACCAATCCATGGAGGAAAGCGCAGCCATTCTTTCGATGTTTATCGCAGAAAAAAAGACCTTTGCGCTGGAGCTTGCCGATGCGCACAAGGTCGTCGGGTCGCTGGGGATCGAGGAGCTTTCCTTCGAGCCGGACGCATCCTGCGCCGCGCTGCGCGGCCGGGAGATCGGCTATGTGCTCAGCCGCGACCATTGGGGGCGGGGGCTGATGCCGGAGGCGGTGAAGGCCGCGATGGCCTACTGCTTTTACGGCGCGGGCTGCGATTATCTGACCATTGCGCACTTTGACTTCAATACGCAATCCCGCCGCGTGATTGAAAAATGCGGCTTTACCTATCTGCGGGACAGAGAAGTTTCCACGCCCGCGGGCAAATTTCATGCCCTTCTTTACGCCAAAATGCGCCCCTGACGCGCAAGTCTTATTTCACAGGAACGGAGCGTGACCCATGGCAGGTATTTTCAAGCTGACGTCGGGCGGCCTGATGGTCAATTACCGCTGTCAGGCCCGGTGCGGCCACTGCCTTTACCACTGCTCCCCCGAACGGGAGCCGGACACCATCTCCCCCGAACGCGCCGGGGAGGTCTTTTCCCGCGTCCGGGCGTTGGGAACGCCCTCGATGCACATCAGCGGCGGCGAGCCGTTCATCGACCCCGATGCGCTGCTGCGCGTGTTGGAAAGCGCGCGCCGCGCCAACATGCCCATTGATTATATTGAAACCAGCGCCTCCTGGGTGGAAGAAGAACAGCAGGCGCGGCTGATGCTGCAATCCGTCAAAGATCTGGGCGTAGACACGCTGGGCCTGTCCATCGCGCCGTACATCAACGAATATGTTCCGCTGGACAAATCTCTTCTTCTGGCGGAGCTTTGCCATGAGGCGGACCTCACGCCGTTGCTTTGGATCGACGAATTTCTGCCCGACATGACGGCGCTGCCCACCGACCGGACGCACAGCCGCGAAGAATACGAAGCGCTCTTCGGCAAGAACTACTGGGGGCAGCTGCGACCGCGCTATGCACTGAACATGGTCGGCCGCGCGCTGATCACGCATGAAAAGGATATGCCGGTTGTGCCCGTGACGCGCATTCCGCACATGAGCCGCTCCTGCGCGGAACTGGGCGGGCGTTCCCACTACCACATTGATTGTTACGGCAATTATATTCCGCCGGGATGCCCCGGTCTGGCGCTTCCGCTCGAAGCGCTGGGCAAAGAGCTGGATCCGGATGAATTTCCCATCTACACGCGGCTTTCGCAGGATCCGCGCGCGCTGCTGGAATACTGCAAGGCGCGCGGCTTTATGCCCAAGGGCAGCTATTACAACCGCTGCCACCTTTGCCAGGACATGCGGCTCTTCCTCTATTGCCGGGAGCCCGGCGTCTACAAAGAGCTTGCGCCCGCGTCGTTTTACGAAGCCATTCTGCGGGAAACCGCGCCGAAGGGCGCGGAATAAACCGCTTTTCTATCAACTTTTTTCCAATCAGCGAATCCATCGGGAGGTAAGTTTATGAAGCTGGAAACCCTTGCCCTGCGCGGCGGCTACAAGCCCGGCAACGGCGACACCCACACCATGCCCATCTATCAATCCACGACCTATGAATACACCAGCGCCGACCACATGGCGCACCTGTTCGACCAGCCTACCGAAGGGCACATCTATTCCCGCATTTCCAACCCGACGGTCGGCTTTGTGGAAGAAAAGATCGCGGCGATGGAAGGCGGCGTGGGCGCGATGATGACCACCTCCGGCCAGGCGGCCTCGCTCCTTTCCGTGCTGAACATCGCCAAAGCCGGCGATCACATTCTCTGCACCGCGGGCGTTTACGGCGGCACGGTGAACCTGTTCGGCGTGACGCTGAAGCGCTTCGGCATCGACTGCACCTTCGTCTCGCCCGACGCGACGGCGGAAGAGCTGGAAGCTGCCGTCCGTCCCAACACGCGCCTGGTGTTTTCCGAAACGCTGACCAACCCGACGCTGGTGGTCTGCGACATCGAAAAATACGCAAACTTCGCCCACAAGCACAACATCCCGCTCATCGTGGACAATACCTTTGCCACCCCGATGCTCTGCCGCCCGTTTGAGTTCGGCGCGGACATCGTGACGCACTCCACCACCAAATACATGGACGGCCACGCGGTGGTGGTCGGCGGCGTGATCGTGGACGGCGGCAAGTTCGACTGGACAAACGGCAACTTCCCGGAGTTCACCGAGCCCGACCCCACCTATCACGGCACGGTTTACGCCAACTACGGCGCGGCGGCCTACATCATCAAGTGCCGCATGCAGCTGATGCGCGATTTCGGCGTGCTGCCCAGCGCGCAGGACGCCTTCCTGCTCGATCTCGGTTTGCAGACCCTGCCGGTGCGCATGGCGCAGCACTGCAAAAACGCCCAGCGCGTTGCGGAATACCTCAAGGGTCTGGACAAGGTGGAGTTCGTCAACTACCCCGGCCTGCCCGGCGACAGCCAGCATGAAAAGGCGAAAAAGTACCTGCCCGGCGGCTGCTCCGGCGTCATCGCCTTCTCCATCCGCGGCCCGCGCGAGAACGCCGCGCGCTTCATGGATGCGCTGAAGATCGCCTCCACCGTCACCCACGTCGCAGACATCCGCACCCTGGCGCTCCAGCCCGCCAACACCACGCACCGCCAGCTCACCGACGAGCAGCTGCGCGCCGGCGGCATCACGCCCGGCCTGATCCGCTTCTCCGTGGGGCTGGAAAACATCGACGACATCCTGGCCGACATCGCTCAGGCGATGGAAAAGGTCTGATCTCCAAAAACGATCGGGAGCGAAACCTCTTTGATGCGGGTTTTTCTCCTTTTTATGCAGGCAGGTGATCCGCTTTGATCCGCACGCTTTCCTCCGTCGAGCCTTACCGCGATTTCATCCGCAGTTTTTCAAATGATCCGGTATTTTCCGACCCCATGCTGGCAACCGAAGCACAGCGGCAAAAACATCTTTATGAAGTGCCCGCAGATCCCTGCGCTTGCCTGCTGGGCAGCTTTGCGGGCGAAACGCTGACCGGATTGTTCGTCTTTTTGATTCTGGAAAAGGACCGGTATGTACAGATGCTGGCCGGACTTACCCGCAGCCGCAAAGCCTGCGCCGAAGCGCTGGATTTCCTCACCTCGCGCTGCGCGGGCTATGGCGCGGACTTCGTGTTCAACCCGCGCAACGCCGTGCTGCGCGCCTTGCTGAAAGAGCGGGGCTGCATCATGGACCCGGAGCAGCTCCGCCTGCGTTGGACACGTGAAGTACCTGTGAGCGATCTTTCCGGCATTTTTCCGTTAGAAGAGCCGCATCGCGCCCGCTACTGCGCGCTGCACAGCCGCGGCGTTTACTGGACGGCGGAGCGCGTGCTGGCCGCGCCGGAACGGTTCCACGTGCTGCTGGCGCTCGACGGCGGCGAAGCAGTCGGCTATCTCGACCTGCACTGCGGCGAAACGGAGCATGAAATCTATGATCTGTTCGTTGCGGAAACTCACCGCCGCCGAGGCTATGGCAAAAAACTGCTCGCTCAGGCGGTGCAGATCAGTCGCTCGCATGGCCTGATCGCCGTGCTTGATGCGGATTCCTCCGCCGCGCTGGCGCTGTTTTCCACGCAGGGCTTCGTTCCGGAACCGGACGGGGCAATGCAGACCGCGCGCTGGGAAATCCCGATGGCGCAGTGAAAACAAGCATCCCAAGCCTCCCCTTCGAGGGGAGGTGGCTCGGCGCAGCCGAGACGGAAGGGTGGGCGTCGGAGACGGGCAACCCCTCAGGCGCTGCGCGCCAGCTCCCCTTACACAGGGGAGCCGAGGCATCCTCCACATGGCTGCTCCCCACGCCGGTGCAGCAAAAAGGGACCTGCCCAAGGCTTTGGGCAGGTCCCTTTCATTCGTTTGGCGTTATTTTTTCTCTTCGCCGGTGATGCGGGTCCAGAAAAGACCGGTGGCCATGTCGCAGATGCGGCGCTTGTCTGCGGGGCTGACGACGACGCCGCCGACGGTGATGGTGTGGCCGCTCATGAACTCAGCCAGCTCGTAGGAATCCTTTTCCTTGTATTCCTTCGCCGTCAGGCGCTCTTCCGTGCGGCAGAGCAGATAGTCCACCGACACGCCGAAGTATTCCGACAGCTGCAGCAGCAGTTCCAGCGTGGGTTCGCGCAGGTTGCGCTCATAGGACCCGATGGCGCTTGAGGAAAGGTTATACAGCTCCCCCAGCTCCCTTTGCTGCATCCCGCGCTCCCGGCGCAGCTCACGCAGCCGATCCCCGAACGTACTGCCCGCCATACTTCCACCTCTAAACTGTGTATTCCTCCGCTCTGCGGAGTCGATTACGGGCTTTATTATAACACATTTCCCGCCGTATGGGAAATGGTTTTTCTGCCGGTTGTGGAAAAACCCGTCGTTTTTCAGTAAACATCCTCGTCAAGGTCGCTCGTTTCCAGCGTCCACGCGCCGTTTTGCTCCATCAGGCGGAAGCTCTGAGGCGCATCGTGTTCGGTTGCGAGGAAAATCAGCTTCTCCAACAGCCCGCCCCGCGCCCGCGCATCGGCAAGCGGCAGGCGCTGCCCGTCATAACGTCCTTCAACGATATAGAGATAGACGTCATCCTCCCCCACGCTGCCTGCGCCCGCAAAGCGCGTCGTTTTCCCCTCCGGCAGCAGCTGCTGCGGCATGGTCATCGGCGGCAGCTCCCGGCCGGGCAGGGTGAATCCGCCCATTTCATCCGGCGCCACGCCGATTTCGTTTTGATACACCCACGCTTCCATCACAAGGCAGCGGCTCATGACATTTTCTCCTTTTTCAAAGAAGGACTGTCCCGGAGGACAGCCCTTTTTGTTTTTGCCGTTTTTTACTTCAAATCCGCCGTCACTTTTTTAAGCAGCTCGGGGATTTCGAGATGCTGCGGGCAAACCTGCATGCAAGCGCCGCACTCCACGCACTGGGTCGGGGCCTTGCCCGCCTCCTCCAGTCGCTTGTAGTCGGCGTTGCCCTTTTCCAGCCCGCCGTAGAGCGAGGCATTGTTCCACGCGGAGAAGGAGCCGGGGATGTCCACGCCCATGGGACAGGGCATGCAGTAGGCGCAGCCCGTGCAGCCCACCTTGATGCGGCTGTTGTACGCATCGCGCACCTTGTCGATCAGCTCCAGCTCTTCCTTGCTCATGCAGCCGGGCTCGACGGTATCGAAGATGCGCAGGTTGTCCTTGACCTGCTCGACGCTGGTCAGGCCGGAGAGCACGGTCGCCACCTGCGGATGGTTGCACAGCCAGCGGAACGCCCATTCCACAGGGCTGCGCTTGACGGGGAACGCATCGTAGAGCGCCTGCACGTTGTCCGGCGCCTTGGCCAGACGGCCGCCGAGAAGCCCCTCCATGACGACCACCGGGATGCCCTTGCTGCCCGCCAGCTCCAGGCCCTTCGTGCCCGCCTGGTTGTTGATGTCCATGAAGTTATACTGAATCTGGCACATATCCCAATCATAGTCGTTCAGTATGGTTTCAAAGACTTTGTAATCGTCGTGGAAAGAGAAGCAGGCAAAGCGAATCTTGCCCTCCTTCTTCAGGCGGTCAAGGAACTGGCAGATGCCCAGTGCCTTGATCTTGGACCAGCGCTCGGCACTGAGCGAATGAACCAGATAAAAGTCGATGTGATCGGTCTGTAAGCGCGCCAGCTCCTCGTCAAAGAAGCGCTGCATATCCTCTTCCTTTTCGACCATCCAGGTAGGCAGCTTCGTGGCGATGGTGACGCGCTCGCGGTAGCCGTCCTGAAGCGCCTTGCCCAGGATCACCTCCGAGGTCTGATCGAGATAGACGTACGCCGTGTCCATATAGGTCACGCCGCCGTCGATCGCGGTGCGGATGATGTTGATGGCGTTTTCCTCGTCCACCACCATCTTGCCGTCCACTTCCTTTTTGGGGAAACGCATGCAGCCCAGACCCAGCGCGGAGCCCTGGATGCCCAGCTTACCAAAGTTACGCATTTTCATATAAATCCACCCTCCCGAACAAGTTTTTTCTCGGTTTTATTTAGTATAACACACCCGCACCCCGCTTGCAAAGCCCCGCCCTCGGTGATACACTGAAATTACCCGTAAAACTCCGTAAAACTTGCTTTTTTCAGGAGGTTTCATGCTCAAAATCAAGCAAGCTCTCCTTTCGGAGGCCTCCCTGCTGCTCGCCCTCTCCCGCCGCGCGCTGGACGCGGAATGCGCGGCCAATCCCCTCCTTTCCGCCCTGCGACGCGGCGCGCCGGAGCCGGATTTTTTCGGTTTGGACGCGCTGATCGCCTACGAGGACAGCCAGCCCGTGGGATTTCTCGCCTTCACGGGTGCGTTTGACGGCGCATTTGGCGACTGCAAAGGGGTTTATTCTCCCCTGCACGGCGGCTTTTTCGGCGGGAGCTGGTGCTCAGCGGCTTCGGCGCGCGCTGCTGCGACCTGATCCGCCGCGTGAAAATGCCCAAGGAGCGCCCGCTGCCCTACGCCGTGCGCCGCGCGGAAAAGCATGAACTGCCCCGCATCGCCGCGCTGGAAAACGCGCTGAACCGGCACATGGGCGCATGCCCGGTGTATATGCCCAAACCTTTTTATACACCGGAGAGCGATCTGCGCGAAGTGGAAGAGGAACATCTTGCGGTCTATGCGGCCTTTGACGGAGATGAGCCGGTGGCGCATCTGGCCGTGCATCCGAGTGGGGAAACCTTTCTAGATCAGAACCCCGCCTCCCGGCACATCGGCGCAGCGTACTGCCGTCCGGAATACCGCGGCAACGGGCTGATCGACGCACTGCTGGACGCGGCGCAGCGGGATCTTGCCGCGCAGGGCGTGCCGCTGCTGGGCGTGGACTGCGAAACCCCCAACCCGCCCGCCTTCCGCTGCTGGAGCAAGCGCTTTGCGCCCTTTACCTATTTCTTCGTCCGCCGCCTGGACGAGCGCTGCGCCCTGCATAAAGACTGAAAACGCGCCTTGTTCCTTAACTTTATTTATTGTATAATCATACACAAACAAGTATGGCTAAGGAGGAACCTTTTGCTATGAAGCTTTTGAACAGAATCGCGGTGGTCACAGGTGCGGCCTCCGGCATCGGCGGACGCGCGGCAGTGCGTCTGGCGGGCGAAGGGGCGAAGCTCTTCCTGATGGACGTAAATCCGGACGGGCTGGAAGCCATCCGCAGTGAAATACTCGCCTCGGGCGGAGAGGCCGTCGCCTGTCCCTGCGATGTTTCCGACGAAGCCGCCGTCAAGGCGGCGGTTATGCAGGCCATGGACGCTTACGGCCGCATCGACATCCTGGTCAACGTCGCGGGCGTGCAGATCACCAAGCTGCTGGCCGACACGACCAAGGCGGATTACGACAAAATGATGGACATTAACCTGGGCGGCACGTTCCTGACGATGCACGAGATCCTGCCCATCATGAAAAAACAGGGCAGCGGCGCGATCGTCAACTGCGCGTCGGAGCTGGCGTTTGTGGGCTACCATGAATTGGCGGTCTATACCGCGACCAAGGGCGCGATGATCAGTCTGTCCCGCTCGGCGGCGCTGGAAGCCATTCCCTACGGTGTGCGCGTCAACTGTGTTTGCCCCGGCGCGACCGACACGCCCATCTTCTGGGAGGGCGAGACCGATCCCGCCAAGCGGCAGAAGCTGCTCGACCAGGTCAAGATTGAAAAGCCCATCGGCCGCCTGATCACCACGGACGAGGTGGCCAACGGCATCATCTTCCTCGCCAGCGACGACGCCAGCGGCGTGGTGGGCACGCAGCTCATCATCGACGGCGGGTTCACGGCGCAGTAGATCTCTTCGCACCGACCCAGCTCTTCGAGCTGCGCCGGTGTTCCGCATGGCTTATTTTACGGGAAAGCCACACCGTGGCTTTCCCTCCAAAACGCTCATGCTCCAGGTTCGCTGCGCTCACCCTCCGATGGGCCGCAACCCTTCAGTCGCTGTGCGCCAGCTCCCCTTACACAGGGGAGCCTAAGCACCCCTCACCCGCTATGACGGCTCCTACCCAAGGAGCACGCACCCAATGCCTCCCCTTCGAGGGGAGGTGGCTCGGCGCAGCCGAGACGGAAGGGTGGGGTTCCGCGAGCCGCAACCCCTCAGGCGCTGCGCGCCAGCTCCCCTTACACATGGGAGCCTAAGCACCCCTCACCCACTTTGACGGCTCCTACCCAAGGAGCGCGCACCCAATGCCTCCCCTTTCAGAGGGAGCCCATGATCCACACAACATCATCTATTTATATAAGGAGAAACCAACCATGTATCAGGATGAAGAACTGCTTTACGAGGTCCGCGGGCCGAAAAACATCACGGAGCTGACCGCGGCGGAGCTGGAAAAAAAGCTCAAGACCTGCGATACCATCGTCTTTTCCTTCGGCGCGCTGGAAAACCACGGCAAGCATCTGCCGCTGGGCTGCGACACCTTCCAAGGCAATGTGCTGGTGCGCCGCGTGGCGCAGTACCTTGAAAAAAAGGGCATGGAGGCCGTGCCGGGCTTTGCGTTCCCTCTGGGCGTGCAGACCAACCAGTTTGAGCGCACCGAGAACTTCGGCAACGGCTACATCAGCCAGAAGACGCTGATCCGCATGACGGAGGAAATCTGCGTCTCCCTCTCCAAATCCGGCTTCAAGCGCTTCGTGTTCTGCGTCAGCCATGCCGAAAACCTCGCCAGCATGAACGTGGCGGCAAAGGATCTTTACGAAGAATACGGCCTGACCGCCATCGTCTGCAACTGGATTCCCCCGATGAACGACGAATGGCCGAAGTTCCTGAAGAACCCGGAGCATCAGGGCCACGGCGGCGAGGACGAGACGAGCTGCACGATGGTGGCAGTGCCGAACCTGGTGAACCTGAACGACCTGCCCTCCTGGTATCCGCCCGAAAGCGACAAGCACTACAAGATGGACGGTCTGGGTTATTACGGCGGCGCGGTGGCGGTCTATGCGCCCACCGGCACGGCGCAGTGCCCCGGCTATGTCGGCGACCCCGCGGATGCGACAATTGAGGCGGGTGAAAAGTGCTTCGACCTTTACGCCGACTGGATTTCCGACGTGGTGATCAAGTACATCGGCTGACCAAGCCTTGACAGGGAGGACATCATGCTCATCGAACGCAATCCCGTCCGCGCGAGCCAGGTGAAACTCGGCCCCGTGACGGCTTCCCAGGTCTGCTTCGGCACCGAGCACATCAACCGCTCCGTGCCGGAGTTCGGCGGGAACATATTGGCCAACGCCGCGCGGCTGCACGGCATCAACTTCTGGGACACGGACAACGCCTACGGCAGCCACACGCAGGTGGCGGCGGGGCTCAAGCAATTCAATCGCGAGGAAATCGTCATCACCTCCAAGACCTACGGCCGCAGCCGCGAGGAGGCGGAATACGACCTGACGCGCACGCTGCGCGAGCTGGACACGCCGTATCTGGACATCTTCCTGCTGCACGAGGTCGCCGCGGGCACGCTGGACAAGAAAATGCCCGCCTTCCAATACATCTTGGAGATGCAGAAAAAGGGCTATATCCGCGCGGTCGGCCTGTCCACGCACTGCGCGCCGGTGATCTCCGCTGCGGCGGACATTCCGGAGATCCAGATCGTCTGCGCGCCGTTCAACCGCGAAGGCTCCCGCATTGAAGAGGGGACGCTGGGCGACATGGAGGCGGCGCTGCGCAAGGCGCATGACAACGGCAAGGGCGTTTACGTCATCAAGGTGCTGGGCAAGGGCGAACTGACCTACGATATCCCCGGCGCGCTGCGCTGGGCCTTCGCGCGCAGGGATTTCATCGACGTGTACAACCTGGGCGTGGCCAATCTTTCCGAAGCCCGCGAGAACCTGACGATCCTCAACGGCCTGTACGACGGGGAGGTGCGCGCATGAGCGAAAAACTGCTGATCAAAAACGGATTGGTCATCACCTTCATCCACGAGGGTTACCACTCCATCAAGATGAAATACGCCGATATCCTGATCGAGGACGGCAAATTTCTCGACATCAGGGAGGAGATCTCCGACGCCTCCGCCCAGGTGATCGATGCAAAGAACCTGTGGGTGATGCCGGGTTTGGTGGACGCGGGCTCGTCGATCGCCGGCGCGGTGCTGTGCAGCGGGCTGATCCCGGATTACTCCCGCGCGCGCTGGCAGGGCAGCATGATCCATGGCCGCGTGCTGCCGCTGACCGACATCGCGGCGGAAACGCTGAACGACGCCGAAAAGCGCGCCATCGTCAAGTGGGGGCTGATGCGCCTGCTGGACTCCGGCGTGACCACCGCACTCGACCTTTCGCACCCCGCCTTTGCGTCCTTTGTCGCAGAGGAAGCGGAAAAGCTGGGGCTGCGCGCGCTGGTGTATCCAGAGCGCACGGCAAACGGCTACCCGGCTGCGGAGCACAGCGGAAAATACTTAAATCCCGGACTTTCCGGCGGGGAGTTTTACGCGGGCGAGGCGCTCTATTCGGTTGAAACGACCTCGGACGCAATGTATGCCGCCGCGCGGAAGGCCGAAGGTCTGCTGCCCGTGCGCGCCGCCTACTGCGAATATGAAAAGCAGTTCTGCCGCATGACGCACGGCGTATCGCCGCTGGGCAAACTGGACAAGGAAGGTTTGCTCCGGGAGAACACGCTGGTGGTCGGCGGGTATGACACGGACTTTTTCGACCGCGAGCGCCTGCGCACGGCGGGCAGCACGGTGTCGATCTCGGCGGTGACGGCGATGCAGGACGGCCTGCCCTTCCCCATCGTGACAAACCTGCGGCAGGACATCAACACCTGCCTGTCCACCGGGTATTTCGGTCTGTCGATGCTGGATGAGATGAGGCAGGCGGCCTTCGGTGGCAAGCTGGAGACCAACGCCTCCCAGTTCCAGGCCTCGGACGCGTTCTACGCCGCGACGATCGCGGGTGCGCAGGGGCTGCACATGGAGATCGGCCGCATCGAGCCGGGCTTCTCCGCAGACCTGCTGCTGATCGATCCCTCCTGTTTCGGGCCGCATAATTATCCGCTCATTGAATGGGTGTATGCCGGGCAAAGCGCGGACATCGTCGGGCGTGTGGCACGGGGCAAACCGCTTTCCTATCGCCGGTGCGACCTGGCTGCCTGCGCCGCAGATGCGCAGAAAGCCGCACAAAAAGCCTGGAATGCCGCAGAAGCGCTGATCCTGTAATCAAATGTATAAAGGGATGCATATATGCACCCCTTTTATGCTAAAAAGATGTAAAATTATGCGTTTTCGCTTGCATACTCCGGCAGGAGCGGCTATAATGTGAAACAGATTTTCCGATTAAGGAGATGTTTTTAAGATGAAAAAGACGACCAAGTTGCTCGCGCTCGTCTGCGCGATGTTGATGCTGGGCAGCGTGCTTGCGGGCTGCTCTTCCACCCCCGTTCCTTCGGCTCCCGCCGAAGCCACCGCGGCTCCTGAAGAGAGCGCCGCTGCCGAGGCCACCGCAGCTCCCGAAGAGAGCGCTGCTGCCGAAGGCACCGCTTCCGCCACCCCCACCCTGGATGCCATCCGCGAACGCGGCCAGCTGATTCTGGGCACCGAGTCCACCTATCCGCCCTTTGAGTTCATCGTCATTGAAAACGGCCAGAGCGTCGGCGCCGGCTTCGACGTGATGCTGGCTCAGAAGATCGCCGAAAAGCTCGGCGTGACGCTGGTGACCTCCGAGATGGCGTTCGATTCCCTGATCCCCGCGATCCAGGCCGGCACCATCGACATTGCGGCTTCCATGACCCCCACCGACGAGCGCAAGCAGGCCGTTGATTTCTCCGAGAACTACTACGAGACCTCCAACGTGTTCCTGGTTCGCAAGGGTGAGGAAGGCAACTTCACCTCCGCCGAGAGCTTCGACGGCAAGACCATCGGCGCACAGGTCGGCACCGCGCAGAATGATCTGGTTGTCAACGACATGACCAATGCCCAGAGCCTGCTGCTGCCCAAGGTCACGACCTTGGTTCAGGAGCTCAAGACCGGCAACATCGACGCGATCTGCATGGAGAAGCCCACCGGCGACATCTATGCTGCGGCGTATCCGGATCTGGTCATCGCCGACTACGTGGTGGCGGATGCTGCAGGCGGCGTCGCCTTCCCCGCTGCCAAGGGTCAGGACGACCTGATCGCCTTCATCAACGAGACGATTGAGGAGCTCAAGGCCAGCGGCGAGCTGGAGAAGCTCTATCAGGAAGCCTGCGCGCAGGCCATCGACCAGCTGAGCGAATAAAAAACGACTCTCTGGCTGAATAATCCGAAAAAAATACGGCGCGGATCGGTACTTAACTGCTGATCCGCGTCGTTGGTATGCAGAAAAAAAACGAACGAAAGGATGCGCATCATGAATCTCAACTTCAGTTTCCTGTCCAAGTACTGGCCGATGTTTGTGCGCGGCGCGGGCACGACGCTGATTCTGTCGTTCTTCACGGTGCTGATCGGCCTGATCATCGGCGTGTTGCTGGCGCTGCTGCGCCTGGGCAAGTTCAAGCCTCTGTCCTTCCTCTCGGCGGCCTACACCGAATTTATCCGCGGCACCCCGCTGATGGTGCAGATCTTTTTCATCTTTTACGCTTTGCCCCAGATGGGCTTCAAAATCCCGAACATCACAGGCCTTGGCTTTGACTTTCCACGCTTTGCCTCCGGTATCCTGGCGATGGGCCTGAACTCCGGCGCGTATGTGGGCGAAATCGTCCGCGCGGGCATTCAGGCGGTCGATAAGGGCCAGACCGAGGCGGCACGCTCCCTGGGCATGACGGGCTGGCAGACCATGCGCCGCGTAGTGCTGCCCCAGGCCTTCAAAAACATACTCCCCGCGCTGGGCAACGAATTTGTCACCGTCATCAAGGAATCTTCCATCGTGATGACCATCGGCATCACGGAGCTGATGTTCAACACCTCTCAGGTGTACTCCAGCTCCTTCCGCTACTTTGAATCGCTGATCGTCTGCGCGCTGGTTTACTTTGTGATGACCTTCACCACGTCCCGTCTGCTGGGCGTGATGGAAAGGAGGATGAAGCGCAGTGCCTGAGAACAAGAACGTGATTCTGGAAGTACAGGATCTCAAGATGAAATTCGGCAAGCTGGAAGTGCTCAAGGGCGTCACCACCACCATCCGCCGCGGCGAAGTGATCGTGGTCATCGGCGCGTCGGGCGCAGGCAAATCCACCTTTCTGCGCTGCCTGAACCGTTTGGAAACCCCGACGAGCGGCGACATTCTCTTTGAGGGCGAAAGTGTGGTTCACGCCGGGCGCAACCTCAACCATCTGCGCGAGCGCATGGGCATGGTGTTCCAGCAGTTCAACCTGTTCAACAACTTAAACGTGCTGAACAACATCACCCTCGCCCCCACCATCGTCAAAAAGGCGGACAAAGCCGCTTCCGAAGAGGAAGCGATGAAGCTGCTGGCGCGCGTGGGCTTGCAGGACAAGGCCAAGGCTTATCCTGCGCAGCTCTCCGGCGGGCAGCGCCAGCGCATCGCCATCGTGCGCGCCCTGGCCATGCATCCGGACGTGATGCTCTTTGACGAGCCGACCTCCGCGCTCGACCCCGAGATGGTCGGCGAGGTGCTCGACGTCATGCAGCAGCTAGCCGCGGACGGCATGACCATGGTCGTGGTTTCCCACGAGATGGGCTTTGCGCGCCAGGTTGCCAACCGCGTGCTCTTTATGGAAAACGGCGTCATCGCCGAGGACGGCACCCCCGAAGAGATCTTCGAGCATCCCAAGAGCGACCGCCTGCGCGAGTTCCTGGGCAAGGTGCTCCACTGATCGCAGACACAAAAAAGGACAGCGTTTTGCGCTGTCCTTTTTTGTGTCCGTATTTTCGTTTGACCGTTGGTTCGCCCCTTCGGGGCACGTTCTCTGCGGGGGGAGCTTCGCTCCCCCCTGCACCCCTCTCTCCTACCCCCCCTTGAGGAGATCCGCGGCAGACAGATGCGTTGATTTCGGTTTTCTTTCGCGCCTTTTTCTTTCTCGGAAAGGCTTTCTGTTTTTTCCAATAAAAGAAAGGGCAGCCGCTGCTTTTGCAGCGGCTGCCCTTCTGTGCCGGGGAGAGCTTTCTATACTTTACACATTGACCTGCGCATCCACCTGCACGTCGCCCTCGCGGTCGAAGATGGGCTGGATGTAGTCGCGCAGGAATTCGTCCACCTGCTCCGGGCAGCGGCCGATGTAGAGCTTGGGATCGAGCACGGTCTGCAAATGCTCCATCGTCATGCCGAAGGCCGGGTCGCCCGCCAGGCGTTCCAGCAGGTCGCAGTCCGCGCCCTCTTCCTTCATGCGGCGGGAGGATTCCATCGAGTGCTGACGGATCTTTTCGTGCAGCGCCTGACGGTCGCCGCCGCGCTTGACGGCCTCCATCAGGATGTTCTCGGTGGCGAGGAACGGCAGGTATTCGCGCAGGCGGCGCTCGATGATCTTGGGATAGACCACCATGCCGTCGGTGACATTGATATAGAGCGAAAGCACCGCGTCCGCAGCCAGGAACGCCTCAGAGATGGACAGGCGGCGGTTGGCGGAATCGTCCAGCGTGCGCTCGAACCACTGGGTCGAGGCGGTCATGGCGGTGTTGTCCATCAGGGACGTGATATAGCGGCTCAGCGAGCAGATGCGCTCGGAACGCATCGGGTTGCGCTTATAGGCCATTGCGGACGAGCCGACCTGATTCTTCTCAAAGGGCTCCTCCATCTCGCGCATGTGCTGCAGCAGGCGCAGATCGTTGCCGAAGCGGTAAGCCGACTGCGCAATGCCGCCCAACACGCCCAGCACCCTGGAATCGAGCTTGCGGGGATAGGTCTGGCCGCTGACGGGGAACACACCGTCAATGCCCATCTTGCGGGCGATGCGCTCGTCCAGCGCCTTGACCTTTTCCTGATCGCCGTCGAACAGCTCCATAAACGAAGCCTGTGTGCCGGTCGTGCCGCGCGACCCCAGCATGCGCAGACGGGACTGGAAATAGCAGAGGTCGTCGTAATCCATCAGCAGATCCTGCATCCAGAGCGTGGCGCGCTTGCCGACGGTCACGGGCTGCGCGGGCTGAAGGTGGGTATAGCCCAGCGTGGGCAGGTCGCGGTATTTCTTTGCAAAGGCGGCAAGGTTTTCCAGCACCTTGACCATCTTCTTGCGGATGATTTCCAAGCCCTGCTTTAAGATCAGCACATCGGCGTTATCGGTGACATAGCAGGAGGTTGCGCCCAGGTGGATGATGCCCTTGGCGTCCGGGCAGGCCACGCCGTAGGCATAGACGTGCGCCATGACGTCGTGGCGGATCTCCTTTTCCTTGGCGGCGACGACGTCGTAATCAATATCGTCCACGTGTGCGCGGAGCTGCTCGACCTGTTCGCGGGTGATGGGCAGGCCCAGCTCCATCTCGGTCTCGGCCAGCGCGACCCAAAGCCTGCGCCAGGTGCCGTAGCGCGTGTCGTTGGAAAAGAGTTTCAGCATCGCCGGGGAGGCGTATCTTCCCTGCAACGGGCTCTGATAAGACGAATTCGGGTTGGCCATATCCGGTCTCCTCCTGCCGGAAATGCTCCGGCTGTTTGTATTCGGTCGTTCGTGTTTTTACAATTCACTTCTTTTATTATACCCCCAAATAAGCGCCTTGTCAAAGGGACTTTCGGTTAAAAGTGCTCTCGACACCCTCGTTTTCCCGAACGTTTTATTCCCATCATATAATTGTGTACGGATTTTTAACTTGCAGTACCGCCTGTATTCGATTACAATAAAAGTACACGGAGCAGGCGTCCGCCGCGCTCCCCATGCTTTCAGGAGGTGTCCTTATGATCAAGAAAGTCGCCGTCATCATGGGCAGCGATTCGGACTTCCCCGTGGTCAAAAACTGCATCAAAACTCTGAAATCCTTTGGCGTGCCCGTTGAAGTGCGCGTGCTTTCTGCACATCGCACTCCCGATGAGGCCGCCCTTTTTTCTCGCACGGCGCGGCAGAACGGCTTTGGCGTGATCATCGCGGCGGCGGGAAAGGCGGCGCATTTGGCCGGTGTGCTGGCTGCGCACACGACGCTGCCGGTGATCGGCATTCCGATCAAGTCCTCCACGCTGGACGGGCTGGACGCGCTGCTGGCCACCGTGCAGATGCCCAAGGGCATCCCGGTCGCCACCGTCGCCATCGACGGTGCGGACAACGCGGCGTATCTGGCGGTACAGATGCTGGCGCTTTCCGATGCGGGCCTTGCGCAGCAGCTCGATGATTTCAAGCAGAAGATGACCGATGAGGTCATGGCAAAGAACGAGAATTTGCAGAAAGAGGTTGAAGCACTATGAAGATCGAAAAACTGAACCAGCTCTACGAAGGCAAGGCCAAGAAGGTCTTTGAAACCAACGACCCCGAACTGCTGATCGTCGACTACAAGGACGACGCGACCGCGTTCAACGGCCTGAAGAAGGGCACCATCGAATCCAAGGGCATCATCAACAACAAGGTCAGCAACTACCTGATGAAGATGCTGGAGCAGCACGGCATTCCCACCCACCTGGTCGAGGAGATCTCCGACCGCGAGACCATTGTCAAGCGCGTTTCCATCGTGCCGCTGGAGGTCATCGTCCGCAACATCGCCGCGGGTTCCCTTTCCAAGCGCCTGGGGCTGCCGGAGGGAACCAAGCTCAAGAGCACGGTGCTGGAGTTCTGCTACAAGGACGATGCGCTGGGCGATCCCATGGTCAACGACTATCACATCTACGCCATGGGGCTTGCCACGAAGGAAGAGCTTGCGACCATTTCCGATTATGCGCTCAAGATCAATCAGATCCTTGCCGACTTTTTGAAGGAAGCCAATATCGAACTGATCGACTTCAAGATTGAATTCGGCCGCACGAGCGACGGTACGATCATTCTGGCAGACGAAATTTCTCCCGATACCTGCCGCTTCTGGGACAGTGTGACGGGCGAAAAGCTGGATAAGGACCGCTTCCGCCGCGACCTGGGCAATGTAGAGGGCGCCTACAAGGAGATCCTGCACCGCCTGCTCGGCCTTTAATCCCTATTCCCCGCCATCCGAAAGGAACTGACATGGAGCAATTTGGCAAGCTGCACGAGGAGTGCGGCGTATTCGGCATCTATTCCGAGCGGGACGACCAGAACGTGGCCGGAACCGCCTATCTTGCGCTGTACGCCCTGCAGCACCGCGGCCAGATGAGCTGCGGCATCGCGGTGGGCGACCACGGCCTGATCAAGAGCCACAAGGACAACGGCCTGGTGCCGGAGGTTTTCTCCCCCGAGACGCTGGAATCGCTGGGCGACGGGCATCTGGCCATCGGCCATGTGCGCTACGGCACCAGCGAAAACGCGGACCGCGCTTCGGCGCAGCCGATGGTGGTGCGCCATGTGCGCGGCAACATCGCGCTCTGTTTCAACGGCCAGCTAACCAATGCGGGCGAGCTGCGCCGCGAGCTGGAGATGAGCGGCGCAATCTTCCAGAGCAACAACGACTGCGAGGTCATCGCCTACATCTTTACCCGCGAACGGCTCAAAGCCGCCTCCACCGAGGAGGCGCTGGCCGCCACCATGAAGCACCTGAAGGGCGCTTATTCCATCGTGATGATGAGCGCAAAAAAGCTGCTGGCGGCGCGCGATCCGCAGGGCTTCCGCCCGCTGTGCGTGGGAAAGCGCGAGGGGCAGATCCTCTTCGCATCGGAATCCTGCGCATTGAACGCGGTCGGCGCGGAGCTGGTGCGCGACGTCGCCCCCGGCGAAATCGCCGTGGCAAGCGAAAACGGCCTTTCCTTTATCCCCGCGCTGTGCGGGCAGAAGACCGGCCTTTGCGTATTTGAATTTGTGTATTTTGCCCGTCCGGACTCGGTGATCGACGGCGCAGGCGTGCACGAGGCGCGGCAGCGCGCGGGCGCGTTCCTTGCGTTGGAACATCCTGTCTCGGCGGATGTGGTGGTCGGCGCGCCGGATTCGGGGCTGGACGCGGCGATGGGCTATGCCCGTCAGTCCGGCATTCCCTATCAGATGGGCTTTATCAAGAACCGCTATGTCGGCCGGACATTCATTGAGCCGACCCAGCAGATGCGCGAGGATGCGGTGCGCATCAAGCTCTCCGCCATCAAGTCGGTGGTAGAGGGCAAGCGCGTGATCCTGGTGGACGATTCCATCGTCCGCGGCACGACCTGTGCGCGCACGGTGCGCATCCTGCGGCAGGCGGGCGCGAAGGAAGTCCACCTGCGCATCTCCTCCCCGATGTTCGTCCATCCCTGCTATTTCGGCACCGATGTGCCCAGCGAGGACAAGCTGGTTGCCTGCCGCCTGAACCACGACGTACAGGCCATGGCAAAGGAGTTCAACGTCGATTCCCTCGGCTTCCTCGACGTGGATGACACGCGCAAAATCGCCGTGGGCTGCGGATGCGAGTTCTGCGTCGGGTGCTTCACGGGCGAATATCCCGTCGAGCCTCCCAAGCCGCAGGCGCGCGACAAATATCTCGACAAATACGAAGAATAGGTTGCCTTCTTTTCCAAAGGAGTGAAAAACATGAACGAGAAAAGTTTTTCCGAAAGCTATAAAGCGGCGGGCGTTGACATCACCGCAGGCTACCGCGCGGTCGAACTGATGAAGGAGCACATCCGCCGCACGATGAGCGAGCGCGTCATCGACGGCATCGGCGGATTCGGCGGCCTGTACGAGCTGGATCTGACCGGCATCGAGCGCCCCGTGCTGGTCAGCGGCACGGACGGCGTGGGCACCAAGCTCAAATTGGCGTTTGAGGCGGACCGCCACGACACCATCGGCATCGACTGCGTGGCCATGTGCGCCAACGATGTGCTCTGCGTCGGCGCAAAGCCGCAGCTCTTCCTCGATTACATCGCCTGCGGCAAAAACGTGCCCGAGCGCATTGCGGCCATCGTCAAAGGCGTGGCGGAGGGCTGCGTGCAGTCCGGCGCAGCGCTGGTGGGCGGCGAGACCGCCGAAATGCCCGGCTTTTACCCGGAGGACGAATACGACCTGGCGGGCTTCTGCGTGGGGCTTGTCGATAAAAACAAGATTCTCAACCGCGAAAACGTGAAGCCCGGCGATGTGATCCTGGGCCTTGCCTCCTCCGGCGTGCATTCCAACGGCTTCTCCCTCGTGCGCCGCGTGTTCGGCATCGGGGAAAAGGATCTGAAGGAATACGACGAAAAGCTGGGCGCGAGCCTGCTGGACACGCTGCTGACCCCCACGCGCATCTATGTAAAGCCCGTGCTCAAGCTGCTTGAGGAAGTCCATGTGCGCTCCATTTCCCACATTACCGGCGGCGGTTTCTTTGAAAACATTCCGCGCTGCCTGCCCAAGGGCGTTTCGGCCAGCATCCAGAAATCCTCCTACTCGGTGCCCAAGATCTTCCGCCTGATCCAGGAGACGGGCGACATCTCCGAGCGCGATATGTACAACACCTTCAACATGGGGATCGGGATGTGCATCGTGATTCCGCCGGAAGAGGCGAGCAAGGCGCTGACGCTGCTGGAAAAAGAGGGCGAGCTGGTCTGGAAGATCGGCGAAGTCATCTCCGGCGGCGAAGGTGTAGAGCTGTGGTAAGGGTCGCGGTGCTGGTGTCGGGCGGCGGCACCAATTTGCAGGCGCTGATGGACGCGCAGGACCGGGGCGAGCTCGGCCCTGCGCGCATCGTCTATGTGCTCTCCAACCGCAAGGCCGCCTATGCGCTGGAGCGTGCCAGGGTCCACGGCGGCATCGAGACGGACGTGCTTTCCAAGGTGATGCAGCCCGATCCCGAAAAATACGACGAAGCGCTGCTGCAAAGGCTGAAGGCGCAGCGCATCGACCTGATCGTGCTGGCGGGATTTCTGGGCATTGTGGGCGAAAAGGTGCTGGCTCGGTACTCCGGACGCATTTTGAACATCCACCCGGCGCTGATCCCCTCCTTCTGCGGCAAGGGCTTCTACGGCCTGCACGTCCATGAGGCGGTGCTGGCGCGTGGCTGCAAGGTCACGGGCGCGACGGCGCATCTTGTGACGGCGGGCGTGGACGAGGGGCCGATCCTGCTGCAAAAGGCCGTGGACGTGCTCCCCGGCGATACCCCTGAAACCCTGCAAAGGCGCGTGATGGAGCAGGCCGAATGGCACCTGCTGCCCGCCGCGACCAAAATGCTGGCCGAAGAGATGGAGGAAGCGAAATGATGAACTTTACTCAGGCCCTGAACGCCAACGCCTATCCCGGCCGCGGCATCCTGATCGGCAAAAATACCGCCGGAACCCATGCTGTGATCGTCTATTTCATCATGGGGCGCTCGGTCAACAGCCGCAACCGCGTTTTTGAAGAGACGGCGGACGGCATCCGCACGCGCGCCTTTGACGAGAGCAAGCTGACCGACCCTTCGCTGATCATCTATCACCCCGTGCGCGTGACGGGCGACACCACGATCGTGACCAACGGCGACCAGACCGACACCATCCGCGACGCACTGGCTGCGGGCGGGGATTTTGCCTCCGCGCTGCGCACCCGCGAATTCGAGCCGGACGGCCCCAACTGGACCCCCCGCATCAGCGGCACGGTGCGCGTCTGCGGCGGCGGGATGTTCACCAAGATGTCCATCCTCAAGGCGGGCGACGCCGAAGGCACCTTCTGCAATCGTTATACTTATGAATATCCCGACTGTCCCGCCGGCACGGGGCGGTTTATCCACACCTATCAGGGCGACGGCGATCCCTTGCCCAGTTTTTCCGGCGAACCGGAGGCGCTTGCCATCGAGGGCGACCCGGACGCGCTTGCGAAAAGCGTTTGGAACGCGCTGAACGAGGAGAATAAGGTTTCCCTCTTTGTGCAATTCATCGACCTCGCCTCCGGCAAGGCCGACACCCGCATCGTCAACAAAAACGTTTAAGGAGGAACAGGCGATGAACGAGCTGCAACTCAAATACGGCTGCAATCCCAACCAGAAGCCCTCCCGCATCTTCATGGCGGACGGAAGCGAGCTGCCTGTGACCGTGCTCTGCGGCCGCCCGGGCTACATCAATTTTCTGGACGCGCTCAACGGCTGGCAGCTGGTAAAGGAATTGAAAGAGGCCACCGGGCTCCCCGCGGCGACCTCGTTTAAGCACGTCTCCCCCGCTGGCGCGGCGGTCGGGCATCCGCTGACCGAGGTGGAGCGAAAGATCTACTTCACCGGCTCCAAGCCGCTCTCCCCGCTGGCCTGCGCCTACGCCCGCGCCAGAGGCGCGGACCGCATGTCCTCCTTCGGCGATTTTATCGCGCTTTCCGATGTTTGCGATGAGGACACCGCGCACCTGATCTCCATGGAGGTCTCCGACGGCGTGATCGCCCCCGGCTACACCGACGGCGCGCTGGAAATCCTCAAGGCCAAGCGCAAGGGCGCCTACAACGTCATTCAGATCGACCCTTCTTACCGCCCCGACCCCATCGAGCGCAAGCAGGTGTTCGGCGTGACCTTTGAGCAGGGCCGCAACGAGCTGAAGATCGACCGCGAAATGTTTGCAAACGTCGTCACGGAAAAGAAGGACATTCCCGAAAGCGCTCTGATCGATTTGCAGATCGCCATGATTACCCTCAAATACACGCAGTCCAACTCGGTCTGCTATGTCTACGGCGGGCAGGCCATCGGCATCGGCGCGGGACAGCAGAGCCGCATCCACTGCACGCGCCTGGCGGGCGGCAAGGCGGACAACTGGTTCCTGCGCCAGCACCCCAAGGTTCTGAATCTCAAGTTCAAAAAGGGACTGGGCCGCGCCAACCGCGACAACGCCATCGACGTCTACATCGGCAATGACCCGGAGGAGGTGCTGGCCGACGGCGTTTGGGAAAACACCTTCACCGAGCGCCCCGAAGCGCTGACCGCGCAGGAAAAGAAGGAATGGATCGCGGGCTTTACCGGCGTTGCGCTGGGCTCGGACGCGTTCTTCCCCTTCGGAGACAATATCCTGCGGGCGCACCGCAGCGGCGTGACCTATGTGGCGGAGCCCGGCGGCTCCATCCGCGACGATCAGGTCATTGAGACGGCGAACAGCCTGGGCATGGTGATGTGCTTCACCGGCGCGCGCCTGTTCCACCACTAAAAACATCAGGAGGTCGTCCTTCATGGAACTACTCGTCATCGGCGGCGGCGGACGCGAGCACGCCATCATCCGCAAGATCAAGGAAAGCCCGCTGTGCGGCACGGTCTACTGCGCGCCCGGCAACGGCGGCATCTCGGCAGACGCCATCTGCTGCCCGGAGGTCAAGGCCACGGATATTGAGGGCGCAGTAAAGCTGGCGAAGGAGAAAAACGTGGACTTTGTGATCGTCGCGCCGGACGACCCGCTGGCGGCGGGCATGGTGGACGCGCTGGAAGAAGCGGGCATCCCCGCCTTCGGCCCGAAGAAGAACGCCGCCGTGATCGAGGGCAGCAAGGCCTTTGCCAAGGATTTGATGAAGAAATACGGCATCCCCACGGCGGACTATGAGGTCTTTACCGACGCGGAAAAGGCAATTGCCTATCTGAAGGAAAAGAACAGCTATCCCGCCGTGATCAAGGCGGACGGGCTGGCGCTGGGCAAGGGCGTGATCATCGCGCAGAATGAGGACGAGGCCGTTCAGGCGGTGCGCGATATGCTGCTGGACGGCAGATTCGGCGCTTCCGGCAGCCGCATCGTGATCGAGCAGTTCCTCTCCGGCCTGGAGGTGTCCGTGCTGGCGCTGACCGACGGCAAGGTGATGTGCCCCCTCTCCTCCGCGATGGATCACAAGCGCGCCAACGATTTTGACGAGGGGCTCAACACCGGCGGCATGGGCACCATCGCGCCCAACCCGCTCTTTACGAAGGAAGTCGCGGAAAAGGCGATGCAGCGCATCTTCCTGCCGACGATGGAGGCCATGAACAAGGAGGGGCGCACCTTCCGCGGCTGCCTGTTCTTCGGGCTGATGATCGTGGACGGCGAACCCTACGTCATCGAATACAACTGCCGCTTCGGCGACCCGGAGACGCAGGTGGTGCTGCCGCTGCTGGAGGGCGACCTGCTGGAGGCGATGATCGCCACGGCAAAGGGCGAACTGGAAAGCGTGCCGCTGAGCGCGAAGCCCGGCAGCGCGGCGTGCGTGGTGATGGCCAGCGGCGGCTATCCGGTCAAATACGTCTCCGGCAAGGAGATCTCCGGCCTGGACGCGGACGGGCAGCTTTCCGGCGCAACGGTCTATCACGCCGGAACCCGCCGGGAGGGCGGAAAATACTTCACCGCCGGCGGGCGCGTGCTGGGCGTGACCGCGACGGGCGATACGTTGGATAGCGCGCTGGACGGAGCTTATGCCGCCGTATCCAAAATCCGTTTTGACGGCGCGCATTACCGCAACGACATTGGCAGAAAGGCAGGCGGACATCATGGCCATTGACCGCATTTATGTAGAAAAGCGCCCGGAGCACGCGGTGGAAGCGGGCGCGGTACTCGGCGACCTGCGCTCGGTGCAGGGCATTGCAAATCTCAAAAGCGTGCGCATCCTCAACCGCTACGATGTGGAGGGGCTGACGGAAGAGGAGTTCGGCCGCGCGGTGCGCAGCGTGCTTTCCGAGCCGCAGCTGGACGTGACCTATGAGCATCTGCCGCCCCGCGCGCCTTCGGTGCGGGCGCTGGCGGTGGAGTTTTTGCCCGGCCAGTTCGACCAGCGGGCGGATTCCGCGGCGCAGTGCATCCAGTTCCAAACCTGCGGCGAGCGCCCCACGGTGCGCACCGCCCGGGTCTATCTGCTGGACGGCGATCTCACCGACGAGCAGATGGAAGCGGTCAAAAAGGCGCTGATCAACCCCGTTGAGGCGCGCGAAGCTTCCCTCGACCGTCCCGAAACCCTGAAGGCGGACTACGAAATCCCCACCACGGTCAAGACCCTTGACGGCTTTAACGCGCTGGACAAGGACGGTCTTGCGGCCTTTGTGAAGGAGTACGGCCTGGCGATGGATGAGGACGACATCGCCTTCTGCCAGAAGTACTTCCGCGACGAGGAGCATCGCGACCCCACCATCACCGAGATCCGCATGATCGACACCTATTGGTCCGATCACTGCCGCCACACCACCTTCCTGACCGAGATCGACGATGCCGACATCGAATATCCCGCGGTCAAGGACAGCTTCAATAAATATCTCGACATCCGCGCCAAGCTCTACGCCGGGCGCAAGGACAAGCCCGTTACGCTGATGGACATGGCGACCATCGGCGCCAAGGCGCTGAAAAAGGCGGGGCTGCTCAAATCCCTCGATGAATCCGAGGAGATCAACGCCTGCTCGGTGCGCATCCCGGTGGATGTGGACGGTGAAACGCAGGATTGGGTGCTGATGTTCAAGAACGAGACGCACAACCACCCCACCGAGATCGAGCCCTTCGGCGGCGCGGCGACCTGCCTGGGCGGCGCGATCCGCGACCCGCTCTCCGGCCGTTCCTATGTTTATCAGGCGATGCGCGTCACCGGCTCCGGCGACCCGACGGTGCCCTTTGACCAGACCCGTGCGGGCAAGCTGCCGCAGCGCAAGCTGACCACCACCGCCGCGGCGGGCTATTCCGCCTACGGCAACCAGATTGGTCTGGCCACCGGGCACGTCAGCGAGATCTACGACGAAGGCTATGTCGCCAAGCGCCTGGAGATCGGCGCGGTGCTGGGCGCGGCGCCCTATGCCAACATCCGCCGCGAGACCCCGCGCCCCGGCGACAAGATCATCCTGCTGGGCGGCGCGACGGGCCGCGACGGCTGCGGCGGTGCGACCGGCTCCTCCAAGTCCCACACGGTGGATTCGCTGTCCACCTGCGGCGCGGAGGTGCAAAAGGGCAATCCCCCGGAGGAGCGCAAGCTCCAGCGCCTGTTCCGCGACCCGGAGGTCACGCGCATGATCCTGCGCTGCAACGATTTCGGCGCGGGCGGCGTCTCCGTAGCCATCGGCGAGCTTGCGGACGGACTGGACATCGACTTAAATGCCGTTCCCCGCAAATACGACGGTCTGGACGGCACGGAGCTGGCGATTTCCGAATCCCAGGAGCGCATGGCCTGTGTGGTCGCGCCGGAAGATGTTGAAAAGTTCATCGCCGCCGCCAACAAGGAAAACTTAAACGCCGTGGTCGTGGCGACGGTTGTGGAAAACCCGCGCCTGACCATGGTCTGGAATGGAAAGCCCATCGTCTCGATCAGCCGCGAGTTCCTGAACTCCAACGGCGCGCCCAAGCACACCGCCGTGCGCGTGGAGCTGCCCGAGAAGGCGGAAAAGACCTACGCCGGTTCCGACTGGAAGGAAAAGATGGCTTCCCTCGTCTCCGATCTGAACGTCTGCTCCCAGAAGGGGCTGGTCGAGCGCTTTGACTCCACCATCGGCGCGGGCACGGTGCTGATGCCCTTCGGCGGCGAGCGCCAGCTCACCCCTGCGCAGGCGATGGCAGCCAAGATCCCCGTGCTGCACGGGCAGACCTCGACCTGCTCGCTGATGGGTTGGGGCTTCAACCCCGTCATCAGCAAGGCCGACCCCTACAAGGGCGCGATGGACGCGGTGATCGACTCTGTGGCCAAGGTGGTCGCGGCGGGCGGCTCGCAGCACCGCTGCTGGATGACCTTCCAGGAGTATTTTGAGCGCACCAAGGGGCAGGCGCTGCGCTGGGGCAAGCCCTTCCAGGCACTGCTGGGCGCGTTGGAGGCACAGCTTCAGCTGGGCATCGCCTCCATCGGCGGCAAGGACTCGATGAGCGGTTCGTTTGAGGAACTGGACGTTCCCCCGACGCTGGTTTCCTTCGCCGTCTCCACCACCGACACGCAGCACATCGTCTCCACCGAATGGAAGCAGGCGGGCCACAAACTGGCGCTGCTGCGCGCCAAGGTCAAGGAAAACGGCCTGCCGGACTTTGACTCCGTGCGCGCGGTGTTCGACCGCGTGGAGGAACTGGAAAAGGGCGGCCGCGTCTACGCCGCGTGGGTGGTCGGCTTCGGCGGCATTGCCGAGGGCGTGTTCAAGATGGGGCTAGGCAACAAGCTGGGCTTCCGATTTGAATGCGACCTTTCCGATGAAGAGCTGTTTGCGCCGCAGACCGCTGCGTTCCTGCTCGAGTGCGACGCCGCGCCCGAGGGCTGCGAACTGCTGGGCGAAATCACGGCGGACTACGCGCTGACCTTCCGCGGAGAGACCCTCTCGATGGACGCGCTGCAAAAGCCCTATGAGGAAAAGCTGCAAAGCGTGTTCCCGTACCTGACTCCCTCCAAGGATGAGCAGGTTCCGGTTTACCGCGCCACGGGCAAGCCCGTGCACGCTCCGCGCCGCATCGCGCAGCCGCGCGTGCTCATCCCGGTCTTCCCCGGCACCAACTGCGAATACGACACCGCCCGCGCCTTTGAGCGCGCCGGTGCCAAGCCGGAGATCCTGGTCGTGCGCAACCGCACCGCGCAGGACATCGAGGAGAGCATCGCCGCATTCGTAAAGCTGGCGCAGGACGCGCAGATCATCGCGCTGCCCGGCGGCTTCTCCGGCGGCGACGAGCCGGAGGGCAGCGCCAAGTTCATCACCTCTTTCCTGCGCAACCCGCAGTGCACCGACGCGGTGCACGAACTGCTGCAGGCGCGCGACGGCTTGATGCTGGGCATCTGCAACGGTTTCCAGGCGCTGATCAAGCTGGGGCTTGTGCCCTTCGGCCGCATCGTGGAGACCGACGTCTCCTGCCCGACGCTGACCTTCAACGCCATCGGCCGCCACCAGTCGATGCTGGTGCGCACGCGTGTGGCCTCCAACAAGTCCCCGTGGCTGATGCACATGAATGTGGGCGACATCCACACCGTGGCGATTTCCCACGGCGAGGGACGCTTTGTCGCCAGCGAGAAGATGCTGGCTCAGCTTTCCGAAAACGGGCAGATTGCCACGCAGTATGTCGATCTTGACGGCCAGCCGACGCTGGACGTGCGCTTCAACCCGAACCTGTCCGCAGACGCCATCGAGGGCATCACCTCCCCCGATGGGCGCGTGCTGGGCAAGATGGCGCACTCCGAGCGCATGGGCGACGGCCTTTACGAAAACGTCCCCGGCAACAAATTCCAGGATATCTTCCGCGGCGCGGTGGATTACTTCAGCCTGTAAACAAGACTTCTTCGCCTTTCGTCCGGAAACCGCTTGCGGTCTCCGGACGTTTTTTTCGATTGAATGCAGGGCAATGCTATGCTATACTGAAAACATTAAAACGAAACCGAATTATCATCGCAGAAAGCGAGGAATCTGATCCATGCTGTGCAGCGAAATCCAAATTCGCGACCCCTACGTCGTCCTGCTGGACGGAAAATACTATCTCTATGGCACGACGGGCAACAACTGCTGGGGCAAGGGCTACGGCTTTGATGCCTACATCAGCGACGATCTGACGCATTTCGACGGTCCCTTCCCGATCTTTCGCCCCCGGCCCGGCTTTTGGGCGGACAAAAATTTCTGGGCGCCGGAAATGCATTTCTACCGGGGTGGTTACTACCTGTTTGCCTCCTTCAAAGCGGATGGCGTCTGCCGGGGGACACAGATTCTGCGTGCCGATCATCCCTTGGGGCCTTTTGAGGAATGGAGCGACGGCCCCGTGACCCCGCGGGATTGGGAATGCCTGGACGGCACGCTGTATGTGGACGGGGACGGCAAGCCCTACATGGTCTTCTGCCATGAATGGGTGCAGATCAAGGACGGCACGATCGCCTATCTGCCGCTGACCGACGATCTGCGCGCGGCGGCGGGGCCTGCGGTGGAGCTGTTTGCCGCCAGCTCCGCGCCGTGGAACAACCATGACGATCCCGACGGCACGCACGTCACCGACGGACCTTTCCTGTACCGCACCTCCGGCGGCAAGCTGCTGATGCTGTGGTCCACCTTCGGCAAGCACGGTTACGCCATCGGCTACTATGTCTCGCAAAGCAGCGGCATCGAGGGGCCGTGGGTTCCGGCGGAGCAGCCGCTGTTCGACCGCGACGGCGGGCACGGAATGCTCTTTACCGACAAAAGCGGCCAGCTCATGCTCACGATCCATTCCCCCAACGATACGCCCAACGAGCGTGCAGTCTTCCTGCCCGTCATCGATACCGGCGACGGACTGACCCCGCGCGCCTGACGCGCTTTTCCCGGAATTAGGAGATTTTTGTTTTATGAAAAAGCTTTTTGTTCTTTTGTTGAGTCTTTGTCTGCTGTCCCTGACGGCTTGCGCCTCGGTTCCCGCAGCCACGCCGCTGCCCTCCGAAGACGCTGCGCCCACGACTTCTCACGCCGCCGAAACGCCCGTCCCGACCGATGAGGCAATCTCCACCGACGCGCCCGCGGAGACGGCTCCTGCCGAGAGCGGCGAGGCAACCATCACGGGGCCGGTGCTGGTCAATTCCTACACGGCCAAGCTCGATGTGGTGGAGAACGCCAACAACGCGGACGGTAGTTACCGTGAATTGCTGACGGGAGACGGACGACTGTTTCTGGAATTTGAGCGTGCGCTCCCCGACGGCAGCGACGCCAAGGCCGCGCTGGAAAACGCGATTCTTCAGGCCAACCCGACGCTGCTGAGCGTGGACGCGATGCAGGACGACGTTTTGACGAAAAAGCTCACCTATCCGGTGTTCACCGCGCATTACGAAACGGGCTCTAACGAGGACGCACTGGTTCATGAGGATCTCTGCTTCGTCACAGACAGCTATGTCTATTTTTTCCGCTGTTCCGCTCCTATTGACAGCTGGGAGGACTATGCCGAAGACGTCGAGATGTACCGCTCCGGTCTGGCGCTGTTCGATCCGGCTGCGTAATCAGCCAATCGCTGCGCAAAAAGGGAATCTGTGTTCTTGCAGATTCCCTTTACTTTCCGAAAGGCTTCTTCGGTGAGCGGGGGGAGCTTCGCTCCCCCCTGCACCCCCCTCTCCCGCCCCCTCTCGAGCTGCGGACGGACAGGCAATTCCCGGCGGTAGTCGTCGTTCCATGGACGTTTCTGTGCAAAGAAACCGGCAGCGCAGGCAACTTCGGTGCCGCACAAACGGGGGGTGCGGGGGGCGGAGTCCCCCGCATCCGCGACGCCGGCACGGCGGCG
>ERZ827423.536-NODE-536-length-46486-cov-6.142297_pt1 | contig 46486 bp, 34 predicted proteins | sample MGYA00519775_ERZ827423 | MGnify/ENA primary metagenome ERZ827423 (study PRJEB31778, sample SAMEA3449296) | human gut metagenome | biome: human gut; feature: human-associated habitat; material: faeces | place: United Kingdom | collected 2010/2012 ... | reverse complement strand
GTGCTGTGGATCCCTCCACTGCTCTGCCCCAGTACATCTCCGATCTGAAGGCTGCCGGCCTGGACGAGATCAAGGCGGATATCGAGAAGCAGTACAACGAATGGAAGGCTGCTAAGTAATTCTTACTGTTAAGAATTGCGAAAGAAAAAGGAGCCGTGCGAATACCTCGTGTATTCGCACGGCTTTTTTGTTTTTTGGCTAAACGGATAAAAAGTGATCTATTTATGAACAAAAAACAGATCTCATGAACGATTATGTTAACATAACGACCAACCAGAAGCACCAAAAAACGAAAAAGAAGGACGAAAAATGTGGAATGCGCTAAAAGAAATCGGGCGAAAATTGGGCATAAGATACAAAAACTAAACTTTATAATAAATATAAAAGTATTGCAAACTTTTTTTGAATGCTCTATAATAACGACTGTCTTAGGACTACGGCACGCGATGCTGAGAAAAGGAACGCGCTGCCAGGAATTTTTAAGGAGGAAACACCATGTCTAAGAAGATTGTGTCTTTGCTGCTGGCTCTGGTCCTCGTGTTTGCGATGACCGCTTGCGCGAAGACCGAGACTCCGGCCGAGAGCGGTGCTCCGACCGAGACCGCAGAGCCCGGCGACGCCGCTGAGACCCCCGCTGAGTCGGAGGATAACGGCGAGATCTACACCCTGAATTACTACCAGATCGGTAACCAGGACACCAACACCCGCGAGGCTGTTCAGGACGCGATCAATGCTTACATTGAGCCCCTGATCGGCGCTGATGTCGAGTTCAGCATCATCGGCTGGGGCGATTGGGATTCCAAGGCGCTGACCGCGCTGCAGGCCGGTGAAAAGATTGATGTCTTCTTCACCGCTGACTGGAAGTCCTACATGCGTTCTGTGACCCTGAACTGCTTCCTGCCCCTGAACGATGACGAGGGCGAGCACGGCAACCTGCTGTCCACCTACGGCCAGGGCATCCTGGATTCCCTGAACCCTGCGTTCATCACCGGTACTCAGATCAACGGCGTCAACTACGCGGTTCCCACCAACAAGGAGCTGTGCGTTCCCATGGGCTACATTGTGAACATGGACGCTGCTGACGAAGTTGGCCTGGATCCCACCACCATCAAGACTCTGGAAGACTTCGAGCCCTATCTGGCTAAGTACAAGGAGCTGCATCCTGAGCTGTACGGCTACCTGAACGATGGCGGCTGGGGCGACGAGCCCTGGGTTCCCAACCAGGTCAACGGCCTGACCGGTAACCTGATCGCTCAGAAGTTCGACCCCGATGAGAACGGTAACTTCGATGAGACCTGGTACTCCGTTTGGGAGACCGAGGAGGATAAGAAGCACGTCGAGACCATGTACAAGTACTTCCAGGCTGGCTATGTCCATCCTGATTCTCCCCTGTCCACCTTTGATATTGGTTCTTCCGCTCCCTTCGCAGCCGGCGAGTGGCTGTTCGTCTCCATGCCTCTGAAGGGCGACGGCATCAAGGCCAACGAGATGGTCATCGCTTCCGGTAACCTGAACCTGCGTACTCAGGAAATCTACTGCCAGGGCAAGGTCTGCGTCACCACCCATGCGGGCGGCTCCATGCTGGCGATCCCGGTGGCTTCTGAGAACCCCGTGAAGGCCATGAAGTACATTAACCTGATGCACACCGATTCCAACCTGCTTGACATGATGCTCTTCGGCGTTCCGGAGACCATGTGGCACTTTGCGGATGACGGCCGCGTTGAGCTGGATGATTCCTCCTGGTACGGCGCGCACGGCGCCGCTTGGACCATGGGCAACACCGCGATCCAGCACGTCACCACCAACGAGGATCCCGAGAAGAACAAGCGTCTTCAGGAGTACTCCAAGGATGCCATCATGCATCCCTCCCTGGGCTTCCGTTACGTCGTTCCTGCCGAGCTCGAGGCTCAGCTGGCGGCTGTCGTCAACGTCCAGGATTCGATGAACCGTTCTCTGCTGACCGGTGCTGTGGATCCCTCCACTGCTCTGCCCCAGTACATCTCCGATCTGAAGGCTGCTGGCCTGGACGAGATCAAGGCGGACGTTGAGAAGCAGTACAACGAGTGGAAGGCTGCCAAGTAATTTCCTCAATAGGGAAGCACTTGCAGGCGTAAAGCTTGAAGGAAAGAACCTCTCCGTGAAAACGGAGGGGTTCTTTTTACGCATAAGCGGCGCAAAAGGGAACACACTAAGACGGGAAAAAGCATAAGGAGGGAGAAAGTGTGTTTCGGAAATTTGCGGCGCTTGCGCTGCTGCTTTGCCTGACGGCGACGGCCTGTGCCTGTGCGAAAAAGGAAAATCCCGCGTCCGATGGGACGGTGGAGACATATACGCTCAAATACTATGAGATTGGAAATCAGGATACCGGCTCCCGCTCGGCGGTACAGGACGCAATCAACGCCTATTTGCAGCCAAAGATCGGCGCGAAATTGGAATTCGTGCTCGTCAGCTGGGGGGATTGGGACGCGAAGGCGCTGACCGCGCTGCAGGCCGGGGAGCGGATCGATCTGTTCTTTACAGCCGATTGGAAGGGCTATGCGCGATCGGTGGGGCAGGGACTCTTCACGCCGCTCAATGTGGACGAGGGCGAATACGGAAACCTGTTGGAAAACTATGGGCAGGCCATCCTCAGCAGTTTGAATCCTGCATTCCTTGCCGGCACGCAGGTGGGCGGCGTGAATTATGCTGTGCCGACGAATAAAGAGCTGTGCGTGCCGCAGGGATATATTTATAATGTAGAAACAGCGCAGGAGGTCGGCATGGACCCCGAGGCGATAAAGGGCGTTGCAGATCTGGAACCGTACCTTCATAAGTACAAGGAGCTGCATCCGGAGCAATATCCCTATCTGACGGATAAGCGCTGGAGCGAGAGCCCGTGGTGCGAAAGCTTTGTGTCGGGGCTAAACTTCAATCTGCTGTCCATGCCGCTTGCACCGAATGAAAACGGCGTATGGGATGAAACCGTGCAATCGGTCTGGGAATCCGCAGCCGACAAAACGTATGCTGAGATCATTTACCGCTATGCGCAGGCCGGGTATCTCGATCCAGATACGGCGCTGACGCAATACGACCCGCTGACGGCGTTCAACGCGGGCAAGTTCTTGACCTATACCGCGCCGCTCAAGGGAGAGGGCATCAAGGCGCAAGAGATGAAGAACGCTTCCGGCAACCCGAACTTGAATCTGGGTGAAATCTATACCCAGCCCAAGATCATCACCACCCTGCACACCGGCGGTTCGATGATTGCCATTCCCACTACATCCCAGCGCGCCGATCTTTCCATGCAGCTGATCAATCTCATGCACTCCGACAGCGAGCTGCTCGATTTGATGCTCTATGGCGTGAAGGACTCCATGTGGCGCTTCGCGGATGATGGGCGTGTAGAGCTGCTCGATTCTTCGTGGTACGGCGCGCACGGCGGCGCGTGGACGATGGGCAACACCACCATCCAGCACGTCACCGTGGACGAGGACCCGGAAAAGAATCGGCGTTTGCAGCAGTATTCCGAAGGCGCGGCGGAGCATCCTTCGCTAGGTTTCCGCTATGTCTGTCCGCCGGAGATGGAAGCGCGCATGGCGGCGCTGAACAACGCGGCGGATTCTATGAACAATGCGCTGACAGCCGGTGCGGTCGATCCCGCTGCCGCACTGCCGCAATACATTTCGTCCCTCAAGGCCGCAGGATTGGACGAGCTCCGCGCTGACGTACAGCGGCAGTATGACGAGTGGAAGGCCGTAAAGGAAGCCGGAAGCAGAAAATAAAGGAAGAAAAAAGACTCTGCACGGGTCTTTTTCTTTTTGGCACAATGAGGAGCGGATTTTGTTAAATGTGCTTCCGCCCCTAGGAAAAAAGGCGAATTTATGATATAGTGAAGAGTAAATTTGGGGCGGAATGAGGAGAGAAGAACGATGGATTTTAAGGGATATATTGCAGATAAAATCAACGAAGCGATGGAGATCGTGTTCGGCCAGACCATGGAGGGCGTCGCCGGTTTTCTGGAAACGCCGCCGAACCCGGAGATGGGCGATTTCGCCTTTCCGTGCTTCAAGCTGTCCAAGACCCTGCGCATGGGCCCGCCCGCGATCGCGGGTAAACTGCAAAGCGCGCTGGCGAGCGATGAGATCATCGACCATGTGGAATGCGTGGGCGGCTATCTCAACTTCTTCCTGCATAAGACCGGCTATGCGCAGTCCATCGTCGAAAAGGTGCTTGAGCAGAAGGAAAAATACGGCTCCTCCGACGAGGGCCAGGGCCGCGTGATCTGCATCGACTATTCTTCGATCAACATCGCCAAGCGATTCCATATCGGTCACCTTTCCACCACCATGATCGGCAATGCGCTCTATAAGATTTATGAGCATCTGGGCTATAAGTGCGTGGGTATTAACCATCTGGGCGACTGGGGCACGCAGTTCGGCAAGATGATTGCCGCCTACCTCAAGTGGGGCAACAAGGAAGAGGTCGAAAAGAACGGCGTGGATGCGCTGACCGCGCTCTATGTTCGTTTCCATCAGGAGGCGGAAAAGGATCCCTCTTTGGAGGACGAAGGCCGCCTGTGGTTCAAGAAAATCGAGGATAACGATCCGAAGGCTACCGAAATTTTCAACTGGTTCAAGGAAATCACGCTCAAGGACGCGCAGCGCGTCTACGATATGCTCGGCGTCAAGTTCGATTCTTACGCCGGCGAGAGCTTTTATAACGATAAAATGCAGCCCATTATCGACGAGCTGCGCGAAAAGGGACTGCTCGTGGAGTCCCAGGGCGCGTATGTCGTGGATCTGGAAGAGGACAATATGCCTCCCTGCCTGATCCTCAAGAAGGACGGCGCGACGCTTTATGCCACCCGCGATATCGCCGCCGCGTTCTACCGCAAAAAGACCTATCATTTCTATAAGGATCTCTATGTCGTGGCCTACCAGCAGAACCTGCACTTCAAGCAGTGGTTCAAGGTGGTCGAGAAGATGGGCTACGAGTGGAGCAAGGATCTGGAGCACGTTCCCTTCGGCATGGTCTCCTATGAGGGCCGCGCGCTTTCCACCCGCGAGGGTTACGTTGTGTATCTGGACGAGCTGCTCAACCGCGCCGTGGAAAAGGCGCGCGAGATCATCGAGGAAAAGTCCCCCAACCTGCCCGACAAGGACAAGGTGGCGCGCCAGGTCGGTATCGGCGCGGTGGTGTTCTTCGATCTGTTCAACAACCGCATCAAGGATATCGACTTCCGCTGGGATCGCGCGCTGAACTTTGACGGCGAAACCGGACCCTATGTGCAGTATACCCATGCGCGCTGCTGCTCGCTGCTGGCCAAAGCGGGCGAGCTTGACGCCGAAGCGGACTATGCCGCGCTGGAAAATCCCGCCGCGCAGGAGGTTGTGCGCACGCTGGAACGCTTCCCGGAGGTCGTTTCCGAAGCCTGCCATCGCAACGAGCCGTCGCTGGTGACGCGCTATACCGTGGAGCTGGCCTCGAATTTCAACCGCTTCTATTATGAAAACCGCATCCTCACCGAGGACGCGGCGCAGAGCAAGGCCCGCGCGAACCTCACCGCCGCAACGGCATCCTGCCTGCGCACCGCGCTGTCGCTCATCGGCGTCGAAGCGCCTGAAAAGATGTAATCGCATCTAAAAAAAGATACTGCCAAGGAGCGCCGCGCGGCGCTCCCTGTTTTGTGAAACTGTGTGAAACGTAGGATGGAGAAGGGGAAAAAACATGCACAAGATCGGATTTGACAATGATTTGTACATCCGGAAACAGTCGCAGGCGATTCGTGAGCGCATCAGTCAGTTTGGCAACAAGCTCTACCTTGAATTCGGCGGAAAGCTCTTTGACGACTTCCACGCCTCCCGTGTGCTGCCGGGTTTCAAGCCCGACGCCAAGATCGGTCTGCTGCAGGAATTCCGCGATCAGGCGGAAATCGTCTGCTGCATCAACGCCGCGGATATCGGCAACAGCAAGTTCCGCGCGGATCTGGGCATTACCTATGACATGGACCTGCTGCGCCTGATGGATCAGCTGCGCCGCATGGGGCTGTATGTGTCTTCTGTGGTCATCACCCAGTATAAGGGTCAGCCCGCAGCCGATGCCTTCCGCAAGATGCTGGAAAAGCGCGGCGAGCATGCCTATCTGCACTATCCCATCAAGGGCTACCCGATGGACGTCGATCTGATCGTCTCCGACGAGGGATACGGCAAGAACGATTTTGTCAAGACCACGCGCCCGCTCGTCGTTGTGACCGCACCCGGCCCCTGCTCCGGCAAGCTGGCGACCTGCCTTTCTCAGCTGTATCACGAATACAAGCACGGTGTGAAAGCGGGCTACGCCAAGTTTGAAACCTTCCCCATCTGGAACATCCCGCTCAAACACCCGGTCAACCTTGCCTACGAGGCCGCCACGGCAGATCTGAAGGATGTCAACATGATCGATCCTTTCCACCTGGAAGCCTATGGCAAGACCACGGTCAATTATAACCGTGATATTGAAGCCTTCCCCGTTGTCCGCACGATTCTGAGCAAGATCACCGGCAGCGACAACGTCTATCAGTCGCCCACCGACATGGGTGTGAACATGGCGGGTTACGGCATCATGGATGATGAGGCCGTCCGCGAGGCCTCCCGACAGGAGATCATCCGCCGCTATTACAAGGCCAAGGTGGACTACGCCAAGGGCCGCACGGACGAGGAAACCGTCAAGAAGATCGAGATGGTCATGAAAAACCTCGATCTTTCGCCCGATGACCGCCGCGTCGTCCGTCCCGCATTGGAGCGCGCCGCGCAGACCGGCAGTCCGGCCTTTGCCATCGAGCTGCCGGACGGCACTGTCGTCACTGGCAAGGGAGCGGGCATTATGAATGCGGATGCCAGCGCCGTGCTCAACGCCATCAAGCACATGGCGGGCATTTCGGACGAGATTTATCTGCTCTCGCCTATCATTTTGGAGCCCATCGTGGACATGAAGAAGAATGTGCTTGGCATCGCGGAGCCCGTGCTCAGTCTGGACGAGGTCTTGCTGGCGCTGTCCATCTGTGCCGCGACCAACACCGTGGCGGAGCTGGCGATCTCCAAGCTGGGCGATCTGCGCAACTGCCAGGCGCACGCCAGCTATATGCTCTCCCAGAGCAACGAGATCATGCTCTCCAAGCTCGGCGTGCAGTTCACCTGTGAGGATACCTATCCGAACAACGATCTGTATTACGTCTGAGAAAAACAAGACAAAATGTGCGATGCAAAGCGCCCGAAAGGTAAAAGCCTTTCGGGCGCTTTGAGTAAGGGGGGAGAAGTAGAAAGGAAAGCCCGGAGCAGTTCCTGGACGTGGAATAGGATCTGCTCAGCCTTCTGTCTGCAGGCCAGCCGGCCGCCCCGGAGATAGACGACCGAAAACCGGATCACCATGCTCTCACTCATCAGGCCGTTGGGAAAGCCGAGGCGGAACGGGATATTCGGCAGCATCGTTTTGAAACCGTAAAGCACGGCGTAGACCACCGGCACGTTGGCCAGCGCCACTGCGCGCAGGAAGTATCGTGTCCGCATAACCGCTGCCGTGCATACGGGCGAAGAGATACAGAATCATGATGTAGAAAAGGTGCAGGCAGAGCCGCGGCGTCAGGCCGAAAAAGTGCAGCAGGCGGTAGATGCGCCGCTCGCGGTCAGGCCGGTATTAGCCAATCGCCGCCGCCGAAGCACCGTCTTTTTACGATTTATCGAAATCCTCTCCTCATGCCTTGGTACATTCGGCGTAGGTCAGCGAAAAGCTGGCCCGCAGCACCAGGCTCTTGTGGATGTGCCAGCCGTTTTGCTGAAGAAACTGAAGGTAGCTTTCCGTAGACCAGAGGTGATAGAGTGGAAACCCGGCCAGCTTCAAAAAGAATGCGCGGATTTTACTGAAGAGGCCGTTGCCCAGATGCGTAAACGTCGGGGCGATGAGCACGCCGTCGTCCCGCAGCACGCGGCGAATCTCCCGCAGCGCCTTTTCCGGCTCGGGCACGATGTGCAGCGCGTTGGAGACGATCACCACGTCAAAGGATTTGTCGGCATAAGGGAGGTCGAACATATCCTGCACGGAGAAGTGCAGCTTGCGCGACGGATTGTCGCGCCGTGCCTGCGCGATCATCTCCGGCGATTGATCCGTGGCCTCGACGGAGCGCGTTATGCCCGAGATCTTGCGCGAGATCAGCCCCGTGCCCGCCGCCAGCTCCAGCACGTCTTTGTCCTGCACGGTGTGGTGCATCAGGTGAACCATCCGCTCGTAGGCCGCTGCGTCTCGAGCGAGAAAGGCGTCGTAGCGTCCGGCGTTTTTATCCCAGAAGTTCCTGTTCATCGTCGTCATGGGAAAAACCCTCTCTCTGCGTTTAAATGGTTAGTTCTACCTAACCCATGCGCCGTGAAAAAGCCGCTCCCGCAGCTTTTTTCCTGCTGACATTGTAGCAGAGCGGCGCGAGCTTTTCAAGCCGCTCTCCATTTAATAGGTAGAGGAAGAAAGCCGGAAACACGACAAAAAGTGCATGTGAAATCCGCCAAAAGGATGAAAAAAGGGTAAATCAGGCGGAAATGCTACCATTTCCAGTTGCGGGAGGCATCGAAAGCTATTATAATAAAACCAGAAACGATTCGGGAGGACAAACAGATGAAGAAAAAAAGCATGCTGTGTGCGGTTCTGGCACTGCTGTTTTTGTTAACCGGCTGCCGCGGGCGCAATACCGCGTCGGCGGAACAGGTGCATATCAAAGATTATCAGGGGATCCCGGCCTATACTCAGCCGACGCTTTCGCAGAGCGGCAGCGGCAGCACCGCCGCGATCGACCCCAACGCCTATGTGGATGTGGATATTTGGGTGGACGGCACGCCGTCGATGGCGGGCTTTGTCGCGGGCGATCTGGCGACGACCTATCGCAAAACCCTGCCGCGCGTGGAGGAAACCGCTTATAACACCTGGATCAATGCCAACGTCAACTATTATCGATTCGAGATTTCGATGCTGCCGGAGGATTTTGCGGACATCAGCGGCATGGACGATTATCTCGCAAGCTCCGGCCAGACGCTGGAGGAGATGACCCGTGAACTGTATGCCTTTGCTCCTATCACGGCGGGCGCCAAGGTGCGCGCCTATGAGCAGAGCAGCTTTTACGGCAAGAACAGCTACTATGAAAGCTTCTCCGCGGGCGACAGCGATGTGATGAAGGCCGTGACGAAGAAGGTCAAGTCCATCGCCGCGGTCAACTGGGACAGCCAGACCCTGCCCCCGCTGCGCACCGCACTGACGATGGTCAATCCCGACCACCTTTCGGTCATCGTTTCCGACCTTTATGAGGAAAAGGGCCGCGTGGAGCAGATCGGCAAGCTCATGACCGGACGCTTCTTTGAGCAGGGCAAGACCGTCGCGGTCATCGGCGTGCAGAGCGAGTTCGCCGGGCTGATCTATGACATCGGCGAGAGCGACCTGACCATCGGCTACGGCCTGGACGAAAACCGCAAGTTCTCCGAATACAAGCCGCATCCCTTCTATTTGCTGGTGATCGGCGATGAAAACGAAGTCAACTATTTCGCACAGGCGATCAAGAGCAAGCTCGATGCGGAAATTACCGACAACGACGTCTATTCTTCTGAGATTCAGTTGATGAAGACCGGCGATTGGGGCGCGTCCTCCGATTACACCGAAGTGACGAACTTTTATCCCGACAGCAATTTGACTGCACAGACCTCGGCCGATCAGCGAAAGCTCGATGCAGGACAGGTGTGCGACCTGCGCTACACCATGCCGCGCGCGGTTTCTTCCGGACGCGGCCAGCAGGCAGAGCAGACCGGGACTTCCGTTTCTGCGCCCGAAACGCTGAGCTTTGAGTTCACCATCCCGGTGCGCATCCGCTCGGACAAGGAGGTGGACTTCAACACCTTTACCTATGCCGGCAGAGCGCAGGTGCAGCGCACGGTGATGAAGGAAGTGGCCTCCGGCCGCCGCACGGGTCGAGGCGAGGTGCAGGAGACCGGCGAAGGTCTGCCCATCACCGCAACGGTCGGCTCGTCGCGCTACGCGGGCGATTTTGAGGCCGACGAAACGGTGCAGGCGCTGGTGCGCGATGTCGCGGCGGTATCTGTCGGCGCGGTGACGCGCGACGGCGACGAGCAGGTTTGCCCCGTCACCTTCCGCGTGACGATGGAAAGCCCGAAGGAAATCGGCGTTTACCGTTTGCTGCTGTCCGCGGCGGTGCAGTGCCCGGCGGATCTGTTCCCGACGGATCTGGAGCCGTGGGTGGACGAATGGGACGTGTCCGTGGCGGACGAGCTGACCTGGACGAGCGATCCCGGCACCTTTGATGGGTCCAAGACGCTGTACTTAAAGCGCATCATGAACCAGATCGTGGTTTCTTCCAATACCCTCAAGACCACGGGCGACAACGCGCTCTCCCCCAGCCATGAACTGGGCGAGTTCTATGTCGATCTCTATGCGGATCAACAGGGATATTTCGGCAACGAGTAAATAAAGGCGCGCTGCGCTTGGAGAAAGGATCATATAAGCTTATGGCCAGAAAAGACAGCAACTGGAAACACATCCTGTTCATCGTGTTGATGTACGCGGTGACGGTCCCGGCGCTCTACGCCTATCTCGCCTGGAACAAGGTGGATACGCCCTTTGCCTATGAGTTTTTGCAGAGACTCGGCATCGCGGGGGTTGAAAACCTTTCCGATGCGGGCGTGCGCGACCTCTGGTTCTTTGAGATGTCTCAGTTCTACGGCGTTGCAACCGGTATTTCGCTCCTGATGGTCGTCATCTGGAACGTAATTTTCTGGAAGGCGGGCGCACCCGGCCGCCGGAGCCTGGAAAACATACTCTTTGCGGTGTTCATCGCGCTGCACATCCTGATGACCCTGCTGGTGGCGATCATCAGCGGCATCTTCGGCTTTGCGGCCTCGATGAAGCTGGACATCTACGACGTGCTGGCCTACTACGGCATGTTCCTGCTCAACATCCCCTTTGTGCTGTCGCTGTGGCTGTTCTCGCCCGTGGGGATGCGCAGCGCGTTGTTCAAAAAGTGGTAAAGGGCTTTTCGCGGTTTTGAATAGAGAGGAGGAAGCGCAATGGGTTGTTATGTATTCTATGTCGGCGGCTCCGGCTCCAAGATGCTGGAGGCGTCGCTGCACGCGGCGGCGGCGGGCGTTTTTAACGTCACCGACGCGCCGGTCAACACGGTGATCGTTGATCTGGACCAGACCGGCGGCAATTTGAAGCGCGCCAAGAGCCTGATTGGCATTTATAAGGACGTGCGCGCGTCGATTGGCGATAGAGAAGAGAAGGAAGGAAGCGCAGACATCGGGTTTAGAACCGATTTTGAACTTTATGCGCTGACCTCGGTGGAGGAAAGGGCCATGAGCGGCATCCTGGCCTCGACGACCATTGGCGACGACCGCGAAATTGCCCGCGCGCTCTATACCGATTATGAGCTGGAAATGAGCTATCAGCGTGGTTTTTACGGCCATCCCAACGTGGGCGCGCACTTTTTTGCCTCCCAGCTGCCCAATTTGCCGGATAATCACAGCTTTACCGAAGTGATCGACAAGATCCGTCAGGAGCTGGTTCGGGGCGGGCGGCCGCGCATCCTGTTGGCGGGATCCATCTTCGGCGGCACGGGCGCTTCGGCCATTCCGTCCATCGCCAAGTACATTCGCCAGCTGACCGATCTCAACCCGGATCCCGACGCACGGCGCACGGTGGGCGGCGGCGCGGTGATCGGCGCGATGCTGCTGCTGCCGTATTTTGCCACGACCAAGGGCGACGGTGTGATCGACTACACGCAGTTTGAACCCAAGGCCAAGGCTGCGCTGGAATACTATGCCAAAGAGGGCGTGGGCTACGGCGACAACAAGGTCTTTAACGCCATTTACATGGTCGGTTCGCAGGATAAGGTGGTTTATTCGTACTGCACCGGCGGCAGCGAGCAGAACAACGCCGCGCACCTGGTGGATTTCCTCGGTGCGGAGGCGGTCAGCCATTTCCTGACCACCAATCCGGACGGCTATCAGCCGGAGGAGCAGGACGGCCACTGGCTGTTCAATCTCGATCTCAAGCAGCCCAATGACGAGGGCAAGACCCTCCTGGGCTGGGACGCTTTCCCAGAGGAGACCGTGCGCGGAGGCTTCGGGCGGCTGCTGAGAACCGCTTTTGTGCTGGCAACCTCCTATGGCAACCCCATCGTCAAGGACATGAGCGGGAAGCAGAGCTTCTTTCGCGGGCAGGACGCGGCCACCAAGCTGTTCTTTAAGAAGGTCAAGGCGGACAATGAGCGGGAGGAGGCGGTTCGCTGCTTCCGCAGCACGGGCTTGTATTTCACGGAGCTGGTGCGCTGGGTGGCGGAGGTACTCGCCACGCTGCCCCCGGCGATGGTCAAGTCCAATCCGGGCGAGGGCTATCCGGTGGCAAACGGCACGCAGGGCGCGATGACCATTCCCAGCAACGAGCTGGTGAACGGTGCGCTGCTGGCGCGGCTGTATCAGTATTACACGGCGCTTTCGGACGGCAGGTTCGACACGCAGGGCCCCCTCTCCGGCGACATTTCGCAGGAGGATGTCAAGAAGCTGATCTACGGCCTGCCGGGCGAATATACTTTTGAAACGATCAACACCAGTCTCGTCAGCCACAAGGTGGAGAGCATGAGCGGCAAGGCGTGCTTTGAAGCATTCCTGGCCAATCTGCTGGAAGCCTGCCGCATCGACTAAAGAAGGGAGCGAAGGCCTATGTTGGAATCCATGATCGTTGAGTTGAATGCGGGCGAAGCGCTGCCTTCCCTCAAGCAAAAGGGCTGGGAGCGCGTCGGCGCCGACGGCGGCGCGCCGTATAATCTCTGCGAAAAAATCGCCAAGCGCATGAAATCGGGCAAGGAACTGGTCGGCTCCTCCTTCCCGGAGATCTATTCGACCTATTTTGCCTTCCAGTCCGCGCTGGAGCTGGGCATGGAGGATGCGGTGCGCCAGTGGCGCGGCATCGTCGCCCTCGCGCTTTTGCAGGACGAATATCCCTTTGAAATGAGAACCCTGCCGCTGAACGGTTCGCACAAAGGCGCTATGCAGGCGGATTTTACCGAGATCGGCCGGACCTATGCGCCGGTGGGCGAGGATTTCTTCCTGCCGCGCGATCCTGAGCACGGCGATACCGCGCCCGGTGGGCTGATGGTGGGCTATTTTGACGGCGCGCCGCGCTTTGCCTTCTCACGCAGGCTGCTGGCGTTCCCCGCGGCGGTGCGTCCCGACCCGAAGGGCGATCAGGCGGTGCCGTGGTTCAATTATGCGCAGGGGCTGTTCCGCGACCCCAGCGAGATCAACCTGCCGGTGCTCCAGCGCGACGTGCTCATCAGCCGCCTGGAGGGCGTGCTGAAGATGACCTCTGTGCCCAATTCTCCCATCGAGGGGCAGCGGCTCATCGCGCACCTGACCGAGAACTTCATGAACGATCTGCTCCGCACCGAGTTGGAAGCCAAGCAGGAGATGCGCACCTCGGACGCCAAGCGCAACCTCTGGCAGATCACGGCGCAAGGCTATTTTCTGGGAACTTATTATGCCGACATGGGCATGAGCGTGCAGACGGGCGACCGCAGCAACACGCTGGACAGCGCCTGCCGCCGCGTCGCGCTGTTGAACACCGTCATGGCGGTGGCGGGCCTGCCGCAGAGCATCCGCGGCATCTGCCCCAAGGGCGTCTACCTCTATTACAACGGCCGCAGCATCGCCTTCCTGGACAACGAGTGGTTCTGGGTGCCGCTGGGCGGCGTGGCCGATTCCGCACTGGTGAACCTCAACATGACGCTGAATTATCAGCTAGATCCCTCGCAGCAGCAGTATGCCTATAACTGCGACATCATCAACAAGATGCTGGGGATGCTTTCCCACGTTCCGACGCTGGATATTCAGTGCCAGAATCTGATTCAGGCGGCGTATATGCCGGTGGTGAGCAATCTTTCTCTGCCCGATACGCTGGTGGATCTGGATTCGCCGCCGCCGGTGGAGATCCCGCTGCCCGCGCCCTTTGACGGCGTGATCAATCCCGTCACGGCGCTGCCCTTCGAGCGCAGCGACGACCTTGTGGCCGACAGCCTTTATAAATTCAACCGCTCCGAGATGAGCAGCTTCAACCTGACGGATAACGTCAACCCCGATATCATCAAAAACGTCAATTTCTCCGCCATCCGCAACGAGGTGGGGCAGATTGTCGATCATGCCGTGCCGCCGATCGGCGACCGCATGATGCAGCTGGAGGTCGCGGGCGAGGTCAAGATTCTCGATGTGAAGATGACCGCGCGTGACTATGGCGATGTGACGGTGGATATTACGGTGGAATCGAAGGCGGCGGGCTTCGAGGGCCGCAGGTACATCGTGCGCAAGGCCATGCCTGAAACCCGCATCGTCGTCAGCGACGATATGGCGCTTTCGGATCTGGTGATCTGGCCCAACGTCCCGCCGCATATGTGGCATCGCTATTACACCTATTTTAAGCAGAACAACAGCCTGAGCGACAACAAGCTGCTGGAAATGGTGGCGGTCGGGCAGGGTCAGGAGGTTGCGGCGACCAAAATCACGCAGGAGGTTGTAACCCCCAGCGGCCTTGCGCCCAACACCTGGCAGATTGCGTCGACCTCGTTCTTCCCCACCATCGTGGCCTTCCGCGTGAATCTCCCTGCGGGCAAGGCGACGGTGGGTTGCTTCTTTGCCGACGACGGCAAGTTTGCCAAACAGTCGGTGGTGATGGCGAAAACGGCCAATATCGGCCTGGACTTCGGTACCTCTAATACCATTGCGGCGATGGAGATCGACGGCCATTATCAGACGGTGCGGCTGGAGGACGCGGTGTGCCTGCACAAGCACATTCTGCGGGACACCGAGACCGAGAGCAATATGCTGCGCGAATTCATCTGCGACGGGCAGCTCAAGACCATGAGCGGCATTTCCACGGCGCTGGAAGTCACCAACGGTGCTGCCTTCAGCCAGATGACCGAAGAGGGCGTGCAGAAAACGCAGATCCTCATCGACGGGCACATCTGCCATTCCACGCGCGATTTCACCGAACAGGATGCGATTGTGACGGGGCTCAAGTGGGGCGACGGCACGGGGCTCACCCCCACGCACAAGGCCGCCATGCGTTTGTTCCTGCGGCAGGTGATGCTGCAATACGCGCTGATCGCCGCCATCAACCAGGGCACGAAGATCAACTGGCGCGCCACCTTCCCCAACACGGCTTCCTTTGATGTGGCCGGTTTCCAGGCCTGCATTAAGGAAAGCGCGGAGTGGGTGGCGGAAGAGACCGGCATACAGCTTGGCACGGTGGAGCTTTTCACCGAGAGCCAGGCGGCGGGCGCATACTTCATTGCGGCGGGCGCGACGGCGCTTTCGGACGGCTTCCTCTGCGCGGACGTCGGTGGCGGATCGACCGACGTATCGCTCTGGCTGGATGATATGCACAAGCCCCAGCGCGAGTTCTCCGTCGTCATCGGCGGGCGGAACATTCTGACGGAAGCGATTTATCACGGATTCCTGCGCAGCCAGCAGAGAGGCGAGACGAATTGCCCGGAGGAAGAATTCCTGAAGCATGCGGCAGGTACGCAGGCGGCGTCTCCCAACGATACGCTCAAGGCCATTGCGCAGAAGGATTTGGCGCGCGTGAATATGCTGCGCGAAATGGCTATGGCTGCGGCTGGCCCGGCGGACAATATGCCGCAGGCGTTCTCGCTGATCGTAGATCTGATGTGCGCCAATCACTCGGCCGACCTGATGGCGCAGTTCAGCCACGGCGCGGCGGTCTGCCCCTCGGTCTACGAATCCATCCGCTTCAATTTCGCCTCGATCATTTACCTTATTGCGGAAAATGCGCGCCGCTTTACGCAGACGACGGGCCGTGCGCTGAACAAGGGCGGTTTGCTGCGCCTGTTCTTTGCGGGCAACGGTGGCAGGCTTTATAAATGGCTGACGCAGGAAGATCAGGCGTTGGTGCGCCAGGTTTTCGACCTGGTCTACGGTGTGGCGACCTCGGCTGATGCGGTGCAGATGTGCGCCATGCCCAAGACGGAGGTTGCATTGGGCGTACACAAGCTGGATGCGTCGCTGGCATGCGGCGCGGTTGCAGCTGCACCGCATGCGGCTGCGGCTGCCGTGGCTGCCCCCTTCGGCGTGGCACCGGCCGCGACGATAGTTCACGCTCCCGCGGCGGAACAGCCGCAGGAGGCGCAGCCCATCGAGGTGCCCAGCCGCCAGGATCGCGTGCTGGAATTCCTCGCGGTGTACAAATACCTCACCAAAGCGCCCTGGCTTGCGCCCTACATCAACGAAGAGGGGCAGTGCTCCGATAGGATGACCATCACCGGCAAGCTCAACGCCTTTGATGGCGGCGTCAGCGACGAAGTGGCGCTGTCCGAATGCTTCAAGCATGTGTTCAACGTCTGGTATTGGGGAGGGCATGTGTGATGAAAAAGAAGAGTGCGGTGAGCGCGGCGCTGTTGTGCGCCGGGTTGATGCGCTGCGCGGCGGCGCTGGCGGACACGACGGAGCCGCAGCTGCTGCCCGAACCGGATCAGGTGATGCAGATGGGCTCCGGCCTCGGGGGCGCGGCGCTGGTGGTCGCGGTGCTGGCGCTGATTGTCGCCATTGCGCTGTTCCTCATCAGCAGCATGAACAACGCCCGCCTGCGCAGCGAGGTGAGCGCGCTTCAGCGCCGCCTCAAGGAGACGGAAACCGATCGCGCCCGCAGCGGCGGCGGAGCGGACAACTACGATCAGCTGGCGCAGATGAGTCAGCGCATGACTCGCATCGAAAACGCGGTGGACGATCTGGAGCGTGATTTTCAGCATCTGGAGCAGCACGCGGCGCAGCGCCCGGCGGCAAGACCCGCCCCGGCGCAGCCCGTTTATGCCCCGCCGCAGGCTCGTCCGGTTCAGCAGCCCCGGCCTGCTTTTGCCCAGCAGAATCTCTATGCGCAGCCGGTACGGCCCGCAGTGAATGCCCCGGCGCAGCCCGTGCGCCCTGCCGCCCCCACTGCGGATGCGGAGCTGGCGCGGCTCAATCAGATTCTCGACGGCAGCGATGCGCCGGAGCGCCTGCTGCAGAAGGTCTATTCGGCGGCGGAGCGGCAGCGCGTCGAAATGCTGCACTATGTCCACCCGGCGATGAAAGCGCAGAATCAGGGCTATGCCGATTTCTGCGCCTATGGACGCATCAACCCCGGCATGGTGTCCGTCATGCGCGTCGGCAAATACGTCGTGCCCTATCGCTTGAGCCTCAACGGCAGCGCGATTGCGGACTGGTATGACGTGGCCCGCGAGCAGGACGGGACGAATCCCCGGCCGCACTTTAAGATTCTCTCCCCCGCCGTCGCAGCGGAAACGGGCGAGAACGTCGTCAACGAAGCGGGCGAGACGCACCGTCTCATCCGCATGGAAAGCAAAGGAAAATTGATCGCCTATAACCTGTGATTCCGAAAAGAAAACGCAGGAAAAGGCGCGGAAAACGAAGAATTTCTACCCCAGCGGGCGGCGCGCCGAACGCCGTCCGCTGCGTTTATGCTGCAAAGGAGGTAATTCCCTATGCCCTCGTCCTATGCGGATATGAATAATGAACAGCTGCGCCTGAATGCGCAGGAAGGCGACGTTGAAGCGGCGTTTTTGCTTGGCAAGCGCTTGCTGGCCGTGCGCGGCAGCGCGATGGAGGGCGTGGAATATCTGAAAGAGGCCGCAAAAAAGCGCCATCTTCAGGCGTGCGAAATCTTGGGCAGCACCTTTCTCTATGGCGAGGGCGGCGTGCCGCAGGATAAGCGCCAGGCGATGGTCTATTACGAACAGGCCCAGGCGCTGGGCAGCGTCACGGCCCGCACCCGCCTGATCGATCTGTATCTGGACAGTGAGGATAAGGCTGGGCGCGGCTTGCAGCTGCTCACCGATGCGGCGGATGCCGGGGACCGCAAGGCCGCCGCCCGCGCCGCACGGCTGTATCTGACCGGAGAGGTCAGCGGCGTGGATCTGGAAAGGGCGGCAAAATATGCCCTGATCTCCGACGACAGCGCCGTGCTCTTTGAAACGGCGGAAAAGCTCGATCTGCTCGACACAAACGAAGCGCTGCGCGACGAAATGTATCAAAAGCTGCTTGCCAAGGATCGCGAAGGTGCCCAGCTGGGCATTTCCGCCTGCTTGGCACTGGGTGAGCTGTATCGCCGGGGAAAGGGAACCAAGGCCGACGGCCGCAGTGCCGAGAGGCTGTTTCTCCGCGCCATTGAGCTGGAAAAGCAGCAGGTCATGAGTGAGCCCAAGGCGGAGCTGATGTTGGCGGAGCTTTATGAAAAAGGAGCGGAAGGTCTGCCCGCCGATCACGAAAGCGCGCGCCGCCTGCTGCGCAGCGCCTATAAGAGCGGTAATGAATTGGCGCGCGTTCGCTACATTGAGCTGTGCACCGCAGACGGAGACTTTGAAAAGGGTTATCAGGCGTATGCCGAAGCCAGGCAATACGGCGACGCGCTGCATTATGTGCTGACGAACTGGGAGAAAATTCCCGACAAGGCGCGGTTTGTGGAGCGCGCGTTTCCGTTTGCGCCGCTGTCGCAGAAGGAAAATCCCGATCTGCGCAGCTTGCGCGACGAGCTCTACCGCCGGATGCAGATGGCGGGAAAGTCCGCAGACCAGGTGCTTGCCCATGCACTCAAAGAGAATGATATGACCGGCGCACTGACCTATTTTGAGGGATTGGATGATGCGGGGCGCAGTGCGGTTTACGGCAACCGCGGGCTGCGCGCGTCGATTCCCGCGCCGCAGCCCGGCGAAAATCCTGCGCTGACCCGCCTGCGCGCACTGCTTGCCGAAGTGCCGGAGGAGATCCGCCGCTGGGACGCCGCGCTGGCGCAGTGGAACGGCTGCATCACGCCCCGGCAGAAATGGGATTACGCGCAGAAAACGCTGCCCACCCTGCCGGAGAAGCGGGAGGGCGAGGCTTCGTCCCTGACCGCGCTGCGCAGGGCGCTGACGGGCGTGCCCAAGCCCGCCGCTCCCAAACCGGACGACGGCGTGGACGCCGCCGCGCTGCGCGCCCGCTGGCAGGAGAAGAGCAGCAATCGGTATTCTTTGGAGGATCGTATCTTCTTCCTGATGGAGTTGCTGGATCAGCTTCCGGCGCAGAAAGCGGGCGAGCGTCAGGAACTGACCGATCTGCGCAGCGAAATGAACAGCAGGCTGGAAAGCTATTGGAAAGGTCTGCACCATCGGCTGACACAGGAGAGCACAGAGGACGCGGATCGCCGGGTCATGGCGAAAGTTATTCAAGAGAGAATTTGCAGCAAGGCGCAGCCCTTTATCGCAGCGCACCCCAGCGCGGAGTTTTCTGCGCTGTGCGGCACGATCAGCGGCATTCTTGATACTACACCGCCCATGCCTCAGCCCGAGCAGCCGCCCGTGCAGAAAGAGCCTGCTGCGCAGAGCACGGAGGACGCCCTGCATCTGGAATGGCAGATAGCGAAAACGCGCGGAGATTTTGCGGAAGCGGATTTCCTGCTCCGCGCGCTGGACGAGGGCAAGGGAAACGAAGCGCTGCGGGAAGAGATGCTCCACACACTGGAAGATAAGTGGAAAGCCTGGCGCGAAATGCTGGGGCAGCAGACCGATGCGGAAGAGCGCGACCGGCGCATCCGCATGATTGCGCGCCGCTTTCCGAAAGAGCGCGTGAAGGGGGGGTATGCGGGACGGCCGTCGCCCGCCTACGACGCGCTGTGCAGTGCGATGGAGGCGGAGACGACGGCGCGGCAGCAGGAAAAGCCCAAGCCTGCACCCCAAGCGCCCAAGACCATCAGCCCCGAAGCGATTCGCCGCGAGTGGAAGCGGGTGGAGGCGCAGGACGACCCGGACAAGGCGACAGAATATCTGATCCGTGCGCTGAACAGCCTGCCCAAGCCCAGCCGGAGCGATTCCGGCGCGCTGACCGGCCTGCGCGGGGATTTCCTGCGGGAGCTGGACAAATACATGGAAGGCTATGCGCTGGCCTTGCGGCAAGATGAGGATCATCCCGAAATGCAGCTGAAGGAAGCGGGGGATCTGAACGGGCTGCTGCGCAGGGTCGCGCCGCTCTTCGGCACCATGAACTACAAAGGGTATGCGCACCTGAAGGACGAGGTTCGCCGGGTGCTGGAAAGGGTGGAGGACGACGAGGTCACGCAGCGCAAAAGCGGCGCAGAAAAGCACAGCACCATCGATTGGGAGACGATGCTGGAGGAATTTCAGCCCCAAAGCTATCCGCCGGAAAAACTGGGGGAACTGATGCAGCTGTTTGCAGAGCAGATTCCGTTCGAAAAGACGGGAGAGGACCCCAAACTGCATCAGTATCGTTTGGCGGTGGCGCGCCGCATATTAGAGTTGACCCGACAGCTCAGCGGTGAACTGGTGGCGTGCAATAACGTAATGGAACAGCGCGCGTGGGCGCAGAAGCGCCGGGACTGCGTCCTGTTTCCTGCACAGGAAAAGTATATGCCGCCGGAGCTGCGGCAGCTGCGCACGCTGACGAGCCAGCTGCTCGATGCGCCAAGGGAGACGCAGAGCGAGTGGCAGAAACGGCTGAACGCCTTCAATCAGATCCGCGACGAGGAAAAGAAACGCGAGTTTGTCCGCGGGCCGATGGGACAGCTGCCCGATAAAACCGCGGACGAGCCTGCGGAGCTGACCATCCTGCGCACACTGATGACTCCTTACCGCGTAAATCCCGTGACGCAGGAGCCGCCGAAGGCAAAGCCGCAGCCCAAACCGCAGCAAAGGGTTACGCCGCAGCCGCCCAAGCAGGAGAAAAAGCCGCAGCAGCCCCAAAAACCGAAGGAAAAGCCGAAGAAAAAAGGCGGATGCCTTAGGGCGTTCCTGATTGCGCTGGCCGTAATGACCGCGATCAGCCTGTTGGGGACAATCATTCAGAAATGGGAACAGAAGAAGCCTTCCGCCACATCCAAACCCTTTGAAACCGAAGCGCCCGCCACGATTGAGCCCACCGTGCTGCCCGCCAACGCCGTTGCGCTGACAGAGCTTGAACCTGTGGAAAAGCCGAGCTGGTTCTATACGGGCAAGTGGGGCAGCAAGGGCTATCAGAATGACTTTGTCGTGCTGGACGGCGATTCCACCCGCACGGTGGACGGCATCGGCATGTATGTGCTCACGGCGCAGGCGCAGAATGGCGAGGGCGAAGTCTCCGTCCGCTATCAGCTGGATGGGGAATACTCCCGGCTGACCTTCCTGCTCTCACCCGATCAGAAATGGGGATGCAGCCCGGATCACGGAACCTATCAGCTCAGCGTGCTCTGCGACGGAGCGGAGGTCTATCATTCCGATTGGCTGGATTATGCGCAGAACGATTGGGTCGAGGCAGATGTGAGCGGCTGCGAAACCCTCGAAATCGTGCTGCGGGAGCGTCCGGGCGTCAAGGGCACGCTCAACATCGTGCTGGCGGAGCCGGAGCTTGTTTAAGCGCAGGGCGTCCGCGGCGGCGCTGTGCCTTATGCTGGCGGTTGCTTCCGCCGTCCGGCACGCGCCGCTCGAGCTGCGGCGGAGCATCCCCGCGGCGGCAAATGCGAAAATCAGGATGGAAGCAGAGGAAGAGGAGAACAAAAGCGTGCAAAACGGCATCGTTTCCCGGCATAGCAAAACATACAGCCCCGCGCAGTGCGAACGGGAGCTGAAAGCGCTGCACGAGCGCTATCCCGATCAGACGGAGCTGAGCCGGATCGGTACATCCGTGCTGGGGCAGCCCATTTGGGCGCTGTCCTTCGGCGCGGCAGCAGAGACGGCCAAGACTCGCGTGCTGGTGCAGGCGGGGATGCACGGCCGCGAATGGATCAACGTGCAGATCGCGATGGCGCAGATCGAGGACTACCTGGGGCAGGAGCAGTATGCTGCGCTTTTGCGGGAGACGGCGTTTGTGTTCGTGCCGATGTGCAATCCGGACGGCGTGCGCATCGCGCAGGAGGGTGCGGACTGGATCGAGGACGAGGCCGCCCGCGCGGATGTGCAGCGCTGGATCAACGAAAGCGGCGAGCCTTACGATCAGTGGAAAGCCAACGGCCGCGGCGTGGACTTAAACCGAAATTTCGACGCGCGCTGGGATGAGCAGACCGAGGAGCGCGCGACCGCCGGCCCGGCCTATGCGTTCTACCGCGGGGAAAACCCCGAAAGTGAGCCGGAAACGCAGGCGCTGGTGGAATTGACGAACGATTTCGGGCCGGATTCGACCATCAGCTATCATTCCCGCGGGGAATACGTCTACTGGTACTTCGGCCAGACCGGCGAAGCGCTGGATCGCGACGAGACCCTTGCGCTGCGCATCCGCGACCTGACGGGCTATGCCTGCCTGACGCGCGAAAACGCCGATGTAGACAGCTTTGCGGGTTATAAGGACTGGTGCGTGGAAAAGCTCGGCATCCCTGCTTTCACCATCGAGAACGGTGCGAACGAATGGGGCGTGCCGGTGCCGATCGAGCATTTCGATGAAATATACCGTTGCAGCCGGGACATCACCGCGCTCGTTGCGCGGGAATTGAACTGCTGAAAATTCAATAAAAAGCAGCGTGTCTTTGATTCAAGAGACACGCTGCTTTTGCATCAAACGAAAATCAGACGCGCAGTTCGAAGCGCATTGCGCCGGAAAGAAGTATGGCGAGGATCTCGTTGCCCTTGTCGGTGGGGTGCAGACCGTCGTAGGTCAAAAAGTGGGCTTCGGGCGGATAGGGATACGGATCGCTTACCGGATCAAACGGCAGACCGACATATTCCGGCCACGGCAGGTCGCGGATGCCTTCGGGTGTGCGCACGCGCTTGAAGCGCACCGCGTTTTCCGGCGTGACGCCGCAGAGCTTGTGCAGATCCAGCGCCGGGATTTTATGACGCGCACAGGTGACGTAAATCGCCTCCGCCACATCGGAGAGCTTCTGCCCGTGCTCCGGCGCATAGCTGCCGGGCGCGTTGTTGAAAGGGTCAAAGAGATAAACAAAATCCGTCCGCTCGATGGGGTTCATCACCAGCAGCTTTGCTTCCGGCGACAGCGCGCGGATGCGGCCGATCAGGTGGGAAAGATTGCCCAGAATCGTGCCGGGGCGCGCGGCGGAAAAATCCTCTTCCGTGCCGAGCGGAATGCCGCTGTGCCAGTCGTTTGTGCCGAGCAGGATGGTGTAAAAATCCGCCGGAACGAGCGGCGCGGTCAGCCAGTCCCGCGTGGTCGAGCCGTTGATGCCGATGTTGGTCAGCTCCGCGTCCAGCCCGTGCGCGCGCAGGCTGTCCAGCGTCCGGGAAAGATAGCCTTTTGTCACATAATGATTCGTCTCGTCCGGATGGTCGTTGAGGTAGGTAAAGGAATCGCCGATGGCGCACCAGCGGATCATGAGGAAGCCTCCTTTTTTTCTTTATCAAGAGAAGTATAACACATCATAAAAGAAAAGGAAAATTCATAAAAGATATTGACGTTTTGTGGAAAGTATATATACTAAAATTAAAGGTAAAAACTTAATAGAGATGCATCGCTATCAGAACGTGATGGGCAAGAACGACCGACCTGTTACACAAAGGCTCAATCGACCGACTTCATAGAGAGGAGTATAGAGGCTGGGGAGTTTTTGGTGTGCGGTGCTTATAGCATGTACCATTTAAGTCAAGGCTGTTACCATAAAGGGCGTTCCTGATGATAGACTTTGACGGGGATTGTAGAAGCGTATCTGCCGGAAAATGCTGGAAATCACAGCGGCCCGGAGAATCAAGAGACTGCGATCATGCTGGATAACGAATAGCAGGATGGGGTCACGGAGGAAACTTACCTAACGGTGGTTCGCACCTCTTCTCCCTCGTCTGCTTCTGAACAAGCCGGAAACCTGACGGTTGTCGCGATGATCTATACGGAGAGAATTATGTTGCATTCGGAGCCTATATGGATGCGAATTCGCATTCTCCTTCGACGCTGAGCGTAAGTGTTAACAAGAACAGCTAAAGTCACAGAAGCGTGCTGAGCAAAGGAGGTTCGTCTATGAGACGTGATTTGATGAAAAAAATCGCGGGAATCGTGCTGATAGCGGTGCTGATTGTGAGCTTCCGCTTGGTCAGAACGCTGGTTTCCATGCGTGCGCCGGGCGCGCTGCTGCCCTATCTGCTGGCGCACTACCTGCTGCTGGGCGCGGGGCTTGCGCTGCTGGGCGTGGCGGAACAGAAGCGTCCCGCGGTGGAATACGGCGTGGCGGCGGGCGGCGCGATTCTGTTCTATCTCATCGTCGGGCTGATCCAGCCGGTGCAAAGCGCGCAGGCGTATGCGCCCTCGCCCGTGGGCGGGATGTTGATCGGGCTGTGCACGGTGCAGTGTGCGCTTCAGATCAAGCGCGGCAGGGTTCGCAGCGACAGGCCGCTGACCGGCGCGCTGCCGCTGCTGGGCATGATGCTGCTGGCGGGCTTGAGCGGCGTGCTCATCAAGGGCATGGCGCAGAACGGCAAGAATTTTACGATCCTTGTGCAGGTGACGAACTGGCTGCCCTGTCTGTTCCTGCTGCTTTTTTTGAAGCGGGGCGAAAAATGGGGTTGGGCGCTGGCCGTGCTGGGGCTGCCGCTGGCGGCCTTTCTGGTGATTGCGTCGCAGCCGGGGATCAACCAGGTGCTCTACGCAGGAGGACATAATCCCTTGCAGGTGCTCCACAGCCATTTGGCCGCGAACACCGAGCTGCTGGCCGCGCTGGGAATCGGCGGAATTTACCTTCTGCTGCCCGAAAGCAGAAAGACGTAAAAAACAATGAGATGACGCGCTTTGCAGGGTTTTGCGCTGCAAAGCGCGCTTTTTTGCATACTTTAACAGAGTAAAGCTTGACATTGTGCAGATAAATGCGCTATTATCCTTGATTACCAGCCGACTGATGCGCTTTAGGCAGGCGCGGTCGCTGATTCCGCAAACAAAATTGGCAGGAGGTTGTTCCAATGAAATTCGCATTTTCCACCGTTGGCTGTCCGGACTATCAATGGTCGGACGTTTACTCCATGGCGAAGGATCTCGGTTATGACGGCATCGAGGTGCGCGGTCTGGGCCGTGAGTTTTCCACCTTCAACATGCAGCCCTTCTCGGAGGGCGAAGTCGGCCTTACGGTCAAGAAGCTTGCGGAATTGCGACTATCCATCCCCTGCCTATCCAGCGGCTGCGTGCTGAAGTTCGCCGATAAAAGAGAGGAGAACCTCGCGCAGCTGAAGGACTATATTCATCTGGCGCAGAAGCTGAACTGCCCCTATGTCCGCGTGATGGGGGATTACGGCGCGGCGCCCGACGGCGACGTGGACGACGAGGTTGTTGCCTCGCAGCTGCGCGAGCTGATCCCGCTGGCGGAGGAATGCGGCGTGACGCTGCTGCTGGAAACCAACGGCGCGTATGCCGACACCGCGCGCCTGCGCGATTTGCTCACCGATCTTGCGTCCGATAACGTGGCGGCGCTTTGGGATATGCATCACCCTTACCGCTTTATGCATGAATCTCCGGAGCAGACCCTGCAAAATCTCGGCACCTATATCAAACACGTCCACATCAAAGACTCCGTCATCCAGGACGGCCGCCTCGTCTATCGGCTGATGGGCGACGGTGATCTGCCCATTGCGGACATGATGATGGCGCTGCGCTCCATCAATTACGAAGGCTATGTCTCGCTTGAATGGGTGCGTTACTGGAATCGCGATATGTACGACGCGGGCGTGGTTTTCCCGCAGTACATCCACTACATGGAAGCCTTCATGGATAAGCCCGTGGTGGACCGAAAGCTCTACACCGCGCACACCGGCAAGGGGCAGTATGTCTGGCCCCACAACAAGCTGATCGACCTGACCTTTCCGCAGGTGCTCGACCGCATGGTGCAGGAGTTCCCCGATCAGATTTGCTTTGACTATTCCGAACTGGATTATAAGCGAACCTATTCTCAGTTCCGCGACGATGTGGATACCTTCGCCCGCGCGCTGATTGCCATGGGCGTCAAGCGCGGGGATCATGTAGCCATCTGGGCGACCAACGTGCCGCAGTGGTACATCACCTTCTGGGCGACCACCAAGATCGGCGCGGTGCTGGTCACGGTCAACACCGCCTACAAGATCCACGAGGCGGAATATCTGCTCCGTCAGAGCGACACCCACACGCTGGTGATGATCGACGGATACAAGGATTCCGACTATGTGGGCATCATCAAGGAGCTGTGCCCGGAGCTTGCGGGGCACGATCCCAAGCGCCCGCTGCACACCCACCGACTGCCGTTTTTGCGCAACGTCATCACCTGCGAAAGCGCGCAGGAGGGCTGCTATTCCTGGGATTCGGCGCTGGAGCGCGCCGAGGAAGTGCCGGTTCAGGAAGTGCAGCTGCGCGCGATGAGCATTGATAAGCACGACGTCTGCAATATGCAGTATACCTCCGGTACCACGGGCTTCCCCAAGGGCGTGATGCTGACGCACTACAACGTGGTCAACAACGGCAAGGCCATCGGCGACTGCATGGATCTTTCCACCGCCGATCGCATGATGATCCAGGTGCCCATGTTCCACTGCTTCGGCATGGTGCTGGCGATGACCGCCTCCATGACCCACGGCACGATGATGAGCCCGATCACGGCCTTCTCGCCTCGCAAGGGCCTCAAGTGCATCAACGAAAAGCAGATCACGGCCTTCCACGGCGTGCCCACGATGTTCATCGCCATGCTGGAGCATCCGGACTTTGCCCACACCGATTTTTCGCATATGCGCACCGGCATCATGGCGGGCAGCCCCTGCCCGATCAAGGTCATGCAGGACGTGGTGACCAAGATGCACATGAGCGAAATCTGCATCACCTACGGCCAGACCGAGGCGTCCCCCGCCACCACGATGTCCAAGATCACCGACCCGCTGGAGGTGCGCGTCAACACCGTCGGCGGCGCGATCTTCGGCGTGGAATGCAAGATCGTCGATCCGGAAACCGGAGAGGAACTGCCCGATAACACGGACGGCGAGTTCGTCGCCAGAGGCTACAACATCATGAAGGGCTATTACAAAATGCCCACCGCCACCGCCGCCGCCATCGACGAGGAGGGCTGGCTGCACTCCGGCGATCTGGCCCGCCGCGATGAAAACGGCCGCTTTAAGATCACCGGCCGCATCAAGGATATGATCATCCGCGGGGGAGAGAATATCTATCCCAAGGAGATTGAGGAGTTCATCTATACCCATCCCAAGGTCCGCGACGTGCAGGTCATCGGCGTGCCGTCCAAGGCCTACGGCGAGGAGATCATGGCCTGCGTCATCCTCAAGGAGGGCGAGAGCATGACCGAGCAGGAGGTCAAGGACTACGTCCTGTCGCACATGGCCAAGCACAAGGTGCCGCGCTATGTCGAATTCGTGACCGAGTTCCCGATGAACGCCGCAGGAAAGATCCTCAAGTACAAAATGCGCGAGGCTGCAGTGGAGAAACTCTCCCTTCAGGCCGACAGCGCCATTGAAACCGCTTAATTTCGGCGTATGCGCCGCCTAACGGACAGAGCGCTTGACAAAAGCCCGCTCTGTCCGTATAATTTGGAGTACAGAAATGCTTCGACAGGGCATAAGTGCCGGTTTTTTATCCGTTTTCAGAGAGCTGCCGGTTTGGTGCAAGGCGGCAGCGGAATACTGGGCGCGCTCCCCCTTGAGCAGACTGCTGAGCCGCCTTGCGAGCGTTCAGGCAGATCCGGTTTCCCGCCGTTACACGGGCAGCGCATTCGCAGAATTTGCCGATGCACAATGAGTTGGGCGCAGGTCTTTTGCGCCAATGAGAGTGGTACCGCGGAATGACTTTACAGTCCCCGTCTCTTGCCGATGGCAGGAGTGCGGGGACTTTTTTTGATGCGGCTTTTCGGGAAGGAGAGGAACAGGATGAAAAACGTGAGCAAATACGGTGTGCAGTATTTTGCACCGGAAAATCCGCCCATGCGGTGGGCGAAGCGCGACCATGTCGAAAAAGCGCCCGTCTGGTGCTCGGTGGACCTGCGCGACGGCAATCAGGCGCTGGTGGTGCCGATGAGTTTGGACGAGAAAATCGAGTTCTTCGAGACGCTGGTCAAGGTGGGCTTCAAGGAGATCGAGGTCGGCTTTCCTGCTGCGTCGGAGACGGAATATCAGTTCCTGCGCACACTGATCGAGCGCGATTTGATCCCGGATGACGTGACCGTGCAGGTGCTCACCCAGTCCCGCGAGCACATTGTGCGCAAGACCTATGAGGCGCTGCGCGGCGTCAAGCACGCCATTGTCCACCTCTATAACCCGACCTCCTTCGCCCAGCGGCAGCAGGTGTTCCGCAAAACGAAGGAAGAGGTGATTGAAATCGCGGTCACGGGCGCGCAGCAGTGCTTAAAGCTCCGCGGCGAGATGATGGCGGGCAGCGACATCCGCTTTGAATACAGCCCGGAATCCTTCACCGGAACGGAGATGGATTTCGCCGCCGAGATCTGCAACGAAGTGCTCAAAATCTGGGAGCCTTCGGCGGAAAATCCTGTCATCATCAACCTGCCGGTCACGGTCTCGCTGTCCATGCCGCACGTCTACGCCAACCAGATCGAATATATGTGCGATCACCTCTACAAGCGGGAGCACGTCGTGGTGTCGCTGCACCCGCACAACGACCGAGGCTGTGCCATTGCCGATACCGAAATGGGGCTGCTGGCGGGCGCAGACCGCGTCGAGGGCACACTGTTCGGCAACGGTGAGCGCACGGGCAACGCGGATTTGCTGACGCTGGCGCTCAATCTCTACGCGCAGGGCGTGGATCCGCAGCTGGACTTTTCCGATGTGCCGGAGCTGGTGCGCATCTATGAACACGTCACGGGGATGCACGTCTACGAGCGCCAGCCCTACGCGGGGCAGCTGGTGTTCGCGGCGTTCTCCGGCGGGCATCAGGACGCGATCACCAAGGGTATGAAGTGGCGCGAGGAAACCCACCCCGACCGCTGGACGGTGCCCTATCTCGCCATCGACCCCACAGACATCGGCCGCAAATACGAAAGCGACGTCATCCGCGTCAACAGCCAGTCGGGCAAGGGCGGCATCAGCTATGTGCTGGAGAGCCGCTATGGCTACGACCTGCCCGCGGCCATGCGCGAGGACTTCGGCTACACGGTCAAGCGCGTTTCCGACCGCCAGCACCGTGAGATGCAGGCCGACGATATTCTGGCGATCTTCATGGAAAACTACGTCAACTTCTTTGAGCCGCTGGACGTGGTGGAAGCGCACTTCAAGCAGGAGGGCGGCATCGTGGCGACCATCACGGTGTTCAACGGCGGGCGCGAGGAGCACGTCTTTACCGCCCGCGGCAACGGCCGTCTGGATGCGGTGTCCAATGCGCTGAAGCAGAATCTCGGTTTGGATTATTCCATCATCAAGTATCAGGAGCATGCCATCGAGCAAGGCTCTGCCTCCAAGGCCATTGCGTATGTCGGCATCCGCACGCCGGGCGGGCTGATCTCCTGGGGCGCAGGCACGCACGACGACATCATGGCAGCCTCGGTCAACGCCCTGGTCTCCGCCATCAACCGCATCGGCAAATAGACGGATTGTACAGAGAAAACACGCCGCGATGCAGATTGCATCGCGGCGTGCGGAATTTCATCGGAACAGCTCCGTTGCGCGGTCGAAGATGCCCTTCATATGGGCGATCAGCAGGCCGTAATTGACGAACGGCACGCCCTGCCGGGCGGCTTCGTTCAGGCGGTAGAGCACCTCGCGGTCGTTGAGCATGCAGCCGCCGCAGTGGATCACCAGCTTGTAGCGCGAAAGATCCTGCGGGAACTCCGTGCCGGAGCAGGTTTCAATGTTCAGGTTGCATCCGCTGTGGGCGCGCAGCCATTTCGGGATCTTGACCGTGCCGATGTCCTCGCACTGGCGGTGATGCGTACAGCCCTCGGCGATGAGCACGGTATCGCCGTCCTTCAGCGTATCGACGGCGGGCATGGCGCGCATCGCGGAATCGAGATAGCCCTTGTAGCGCGCCATCAGGATGGAAAACGAGGTGAGGGTGATGTCCCCCGGCGTATCGGCGGCGACCTGCTCAAAGGCCTGACTGTCGGTCACGACCATGCGGGGGCGCTTGCCCAGGGAGGCCAGCGTCGCCTTCAGCTCGGTTTCCTGCACGACAACGGCGACGGCGCCTGCCTCCAGAATGTCGCGGATGGTCTGCTGCTGGGGCAGAATGAGCCGCCCCTTGGGCGCGGCCTTGTCGATCGGCACCACCAGCACGATATAGTCCATCGGGTCGATCAAATCGGCAATCAGCGGAACCTTGTGCGCGTCGTCCGGCGTTAAGTGCGCAATGCGCTCCTTGAGTTCGGTCACGCCGCGGCCGGTTTTGGCAGAGACGCAGATCGCGTGCGCTTCGTCCTCCATGGGACGATCCTGCTCGTCGCACTTGTTGTAGACCACAAGATAGGGCAGGTTCATCTCTTTCACGCGGGCCAGCAGCGCGCGGTCCTGCGCCTGCATCCCCTCGGCAGCGTCCACCACCAACAGCGCGATGTCGGTCTTGCGCAGCACCTGAAAGCTTTTTTCGACGCGCTTTTGTCCCAACTCACCCTCATCGTCCAGACCGGGGGTGTCGATCATCACCACCGGCCCCAGCGGCAGCAGCTCCATGGCCTTTTGCACCGGATCGGTGGTCGTGCCCTTGACCTCGGAGACGATGGCAAGGTTCTGGCCGGTCAGCGCGTTGACGAGGCTGGATTTGCCTGCGTTGCGGCGGCCGAACAGCCCAATGTGGGTGCGAACGCCCGAAGGCGCGGAATTCATGCTCATGGTTTTATTTCCCCTCTCCTTTATAATCTCCGCGGTCGATCACAACTTCATAGCCTGCCGCCACCAGGTGTTCCCGCAGGGCGCGCAGGCTCTCCGCCGCTTCCTCCCCGCTGGACGCTTTGTTATCATACAATAGGTATTTACTCCGATCTTCCAGGGGGGAAAGGTTCGGCATGACCACATTGCACCCGGCGTTCATGCCCTTGATGCGCCCGTCGCCGTCGATGGTGGCCAGCGCGGTGGTGGCGGGCAGCAGCACATTCGGCAGCAGCAGCCGCACGATGGAAAGGCACAGCAGTGTCCGCTCCGTCGACCCTGCGGGGAAGTCCTTAAGCGGCGTGGCGTGGTGCGGAATGAAAGGGCCCAGCCCCACCATCTGCGGCTTCAACTCCTGCAAAAAGCGGAAGTCCCGCACGATGCACTCCGTCGTCTGATAGGGTGAGCCTACCATGAAACCTGCGCCGGTCTGAAAACCGATCTCCTTCAAGTCCCGCAGGCATTGCAGCCGATGCGTCAGCGTCATGGAAACTGGATGAAGCCTGGCGTAATGCGCTTCGTCCGCGGTTTCGTGGCGGAGCAGATAGCGGTTTGCGCCCGCGTCGTAGAGCCGCTTAAAGCTCTCCCGCCCGCGTTCGCCCAGCGACAGCGTGATGGCGCAGTCGGGATAAGCCTGCCGCATGGCGCGGACGATGTCCGTCATGCGCTCGTCGGTATACCAGCCGTCCTCGCCGCCTTGCAGCACGAAGGTGCGGAAGCCCAGCGCATATCCGCTTTCGCAGCAGGAGAGGATCTGTTCCTTCGTCAGCCGGTAGCGTTCACAGGAGGCATTGCTCTTTCGGATGCCGCAATAAAGGCAGTCGTTTTTGCAGTAGTTCGTCAGTTCGATCAAGCCGCGGATGTAGACTTTGCGGCCGTAGTGCGCGTCCCGAACGGCGCGCGCCCTTTCAAAGAGGAAGTCCCGATCCGCGCCGGACGATTGATCCAGCAGGACGGCAAACTCCGCATTTGTCAGGTCACGCTCTCGCTCGAGCCTTTCAATGAGTTCTTTCATACCCTTTCCTCCGCCAAAAAAGCGGCCCGCGCACACGCTCTTTTCTGCGCGTGCGGGACCGCCTTTGGTCTATTTTCTTGTTTTTCCCGCCGCCTTTCCCCTTGGCCGGAGCTTTGGGGTCAGAGCGCCGCAGCCTTCTTTTTGATCCGGAGCGCTGCGTTGGAAAAAGAATAACACATTCTGCCGCCGCCGTCAATTCTTACGGCTTCTGGAAGCAGAGGCTGATCTGCCCGGCATTGTCGCGGTGCATGAGCAGCAGCAGCCCGGCTGCATCGCCGAAGGCGCGAATCTGATCCAAGCTCACCCCGCGGCCGGAACAATGCACTTCGTAATCCGCGTGCAGGTTCTGTCCGGGCAGTACGATATCCAGATGCACTTTGGCGGGATAGGTGTCAAATTCCATATCCCAGATGTGCATCAGGCCTCCTTTGCGCAGCACACGCGCCGCTTCGGCCAACACCTCGCGCCGGGTGGCTTCGTCCATATACATCAGCGCATAAAACATCGTCACATGGTCGAATTTGCCGTCCGGGAAGTCGAGCTTTCGTGCGTCGGCCACAACGCGGGCGCATTTTTCCGGCAGATTGTCGAATTCTTCAGGCTCTTTGTCCACCGCTGTGACCTGCCGTCCGTACAGGCGGCCGATCACGCTCTCACCGCCGCCGCCGATATCGAGAATCGCGCCGGCCAGTGTTTTATCCAGCTTGATGACGGGCATAGCTGATTTCCTCCTACCGATGCGCGGGGTGAGGAGTAAGTATAAAAGCCTCGCCACGCGTGGGATTACCTAAAGCATAACACTTGTAAATTTTCTATTCTATTCCTGGTTTTTCCTGCTGGACGGATGAAAAAAACCTGTTTTGTTTCACGATGTGGGTTGACGCAACATTCTGCGGTAGCTGGGCGCATCGGAGGGTGCTTCCGTCACGACGCACAGCGCGCCGCGCTCAATCATCTTTTCCATCCGCAGTGCGAGAAAGCCGTCGCCCACGCCGGGGCGGTCGCGTCCCAGCACTTCCCCGATTACTTTGGCTTGCAAAAAGGCCGCGCCGCCCTGTCGGTCGATTGCTCGCTCAATCAGGAAGTCATAAAAATCCTCCGGCACGCTGTGCAGCCTGCCGTTGATCTGCGCGCGCAGGGGAGCATTTTCCCGCATCAAATCCCCCCAAAGCGCGCTTTCTGCCAGGAGACGCATGGGGCTGCATCGCTGCGCCGCTTTGGAAAGGCGCGCAAAATTCTCCGGAAGCACATCGCCCCAGCCGTTGTATTCCACCCGCACACCGGCGGATTCCTCCGCCGCGGGCAATTCCGCGATCCAAAGCTGCTCTGCCGGCACACCCCAGCGCTTCATCTGGTGTGCAAACCAGGAAAGGCCGCAGCGCTCGTCGGGCTGGGCGCTCGTCCAGAGCCGCGCCTCTTCGCCTGCCAGCATTCGTTTTTTTGCGCTCTCCCAACCGGCCTTCGCGGCGGCAAAGCAATGCCGCGCGGCCTCTTCGCCGATTTCATCCGGTGCGAAAGAAAACAGCGCCCGCAGCGTGTCCATTCGCGCACGGCCTATTCCCTCCTGTGCAATGTCGCCTGCGTCCAGCGCCAGCGCAAAAGACAGCACGTCTGCGCTTTTGCACAGCCGGGCACAGACCAATCCGCCTGCGGCGCTCTCACCGAACAGGATTTCCATCATGGCTTTTTCCTCCGCCTCTGTTATGCGTTGAGTATAGCACAGTGTGCATGATGGCACAATCGCAAAGCCTTGGGGTAAATTGCGCCGAAGCGGCGGCTATGGTAAAATCATTTATGTCAGATTCAGGGAAAAAGAGGAGGAGTTTTCATGAAGGACGTGATTGCCATCGGCATTGCGGGCGGCACGGGCAGCGGCAAGACCACCATCACCCGCCGCATCGCAGAGGCCTTCGGCGGAGACGTGAGCGTGCTCTATCACGACAATTATTATAAGCGGCACGACGATCTTCCCTATGAAGAGCGCGCGAAGCTCAATTACGACCATCCCGATGCCTTCGATACGAATTTGCTGATCGAGCATCTGGACGCGCTGCGCCGCGGAGAAACGGTGGAATGCCCAACCTATGATTACGCGGCGCACAACCGCGCTGCGGAAACCATTACGGTGCGCCCGGCCAAGGTCATTGTGGTCGAAGGCATCCTGATCTTTGCGGAGCAGGAGCTGTGCCGGCGGCTGGACATCAAAATCTTTGTTGATACCGATGCGGATGTGCGCATCCTGCGCCGCATTGTGCGCGATACCAAGGAGCGCGGCCGCAGCCTGGATTCCGTCGTCGCGCAGTATCTGGCAACGGTCAAGCCCATGCACGAGCAGTTCGTCGAGCCCTCCAAGCGCAACGCGGATCTCATCATCCCGGAGGGCGGGCACAACGAGATCGCCATGGATTTTGTGATCGAGCGCATCCGCGCCCATGTGGAGGGCAGGCGGTAGGAGCCGTGGCAAGGCTTGGTTTTATATCAAATATGGCGCAATGGGGCCTCCCCCCATCCGTCCAGGTGCGAATCACGCAGTTCGATGATGAGAAGTTGGAGATGAAGGTTTGGGGCTTATCAAGCTTTTGATCGACGATCGGAACGGCGGGGGGGACGATCTGCTCACGCATCGGTTTGAACCGCAGGGTGTAAATCATCCTGCCCAATGGAAATATCTGTGATGCCTTTGATAAAGCCGGCGGCGCGGATGTCATCATTGCAGACGAAGCGCAATTTTTGCTCCGGAACAGATGGGTCCGCTGGGCGCGATGGTGGATGAATGCGATTTGCCGGTGCTCTGCTTCGCGCCGGAGACGGATTTTCTGATCTATTTCTTTGATGGCGCGCTGTCTGATGGAATTGGCCGATTTCCATCGCCAAAGTCAAAACGATCTGTGCCTGCGGGCACAAGGCCATCGTCAACGTCCCCATTGCCCCGCAGGGGGACAGCGTTGCTCCGGTGTGTAGATCCGGCTCGATGGCAATAGCTATCTTGCGATGTGCTGCAATGCCGACCGGAGAAAAAACGCCCGGCAATCCGACATTTCGAGTCGGGAGAAATGATTCAAAGCAAAATGAGACAGCGCGTGAGTTGTCGCTGTTTGTCTTTGAAAAAAATGAACCGCAAAGCGAACCGCTGAACCGCATTGCGGAAAACCTCACAAAAAAACGCCGGTTCAGCTTGTCTGCTATTCGGCGTTATGCTATCATGAACACAGAAGACAAAATTTACAAGGGGGACGATGTAATGTTTTTTTACACCAAAGAAGAAGTGATCAAGCTTACCCCCCAGTGGACGGGCGAGCGCCTGGAGGACGGCCGTCCGAAGGTCCCCGCTTCCGTGCTGGAGCGCATGCGCAAGCTGACGCTGGAGGAAGTCTGGGGAACGGCCTGGATGCAGGGCTATGAGTTTCAGGCGGAGGGTCACTTCCTGCACACCCATCCCACCGAGGATCACCGCATGGTTGGCCGCGCCGTGACCTGTGTCTGCGTCCCGCTGCGCCAGGATCTGCATGAGGTCGCTACCGCCGAGTCCCGCGAGTTCGGCTTCATGGGCGGCTATAACAAGTCTGCGGTTGATCGCCTGGTCGAAGACGACGTCATGGTCGTCGACCTGTTTGACAAGGTGCACTACGGCACCTTCTTCGGCGGCAACCTGTCTACCCAGCTCAAGAACAAGACCAAGCGCGGCGGCGCGGTGGTCTGGGGCGGCATCCGCGACCTGGATCAGGTCAAGAAGATCGACGGCATCCAGATCTACTACCGCGGCAGCCATCCCACCCCGATCCGCGACTATGTCATGACCGGCTACAACGCGCCCTGCCGCATCGGCGAGGCCATCTGCATGCCCGGCGACATCGTCTTCGGCTCCAACGAGGGCGTCGTCTTCATCCCCGCGCACCTGGCGGAAAAGACCGTGGACAGTGCGGAGAAGTCCCACCTGAAGGACGATTTCGGCTTCGAGCGCCTGAAGCAGGGCGTCTACAACGCGACCGAGATCGACCATGTCTGGACGGAAGAAATGTGGAATGACTTTATGGGCTGGTTCAAGAGCGATGAAAATGCTCAGAAGTTCAGCTACCTCGATTGGACGGAAGATCTCGAACTTGCGCGCAAGATGAGAGAGGATCCTGAAACCATGCAGCGCATGGCTGCACGCTTCGGCGCCCGCGGTGGCAATTCCCCGGCTCGTTCCACCATCTAATTTTATCGCATCTTGAAAAAGTGCTGCCCGGCTTCGGTTGGGCAGCGCTTTTATCGCATGAAAAGAAAAGAGGGAGAGCGCATGAGCAGTCTATACGATCGCGCGGAGATTTACGATCTGTTGGAAAGCGAGAAGAGAAACGAGGCTGCCCGAAGGGACTGGCAGGGCTTTCTGGGCGGCAGAAGCATCCGGACGCTGCTGGACGTCAGCATCGGAACCGGCGGCATGACGCTGCCGCTTCAGGAATTGGGGATTGCGGTCTGCGGCTCCGATCTGAGCGAAGCCATGCTGAAGCGGTGCGGGGAGAAAGCGATGAAAAAACAGCGGCCCGTGGAGCTCAAGCGCTGCGATTTCCGGGATCTTTCCGCCTGGCAGGATCGGCAGTTCGACTGCGTGACGAGCACGGGCAATTCGCTGGGCTATGTCTCCAATGAGGAAGTGCGCAAAGTGCTGGAGGAAATGGACGCGCACGTTCGCCCCGGCGGCTATCTCTGCTTCGATTCGCGGAACTGGGAAAAAATTCAGCGGGAAAAGCAGCGGTTTTACCTCTATCCGCCCTTCTTTCATGAGGAAACCCGCATCAACCTCGTGCAGGTTTGGGATCACAACCCGGACGGCACCATCACCTTCAATCTCCTGTATACCTTCGAGCGGGAAAACAGAATCGTTCAAAAGGAGATTTTTGAAGAGCGGTATACGCCGTTTCCGCTGGAAATCGCCCGGCGGAAGCTGCGCAAAATGGGGTATGGCGAGCCGGAAGTCAAACCCGTGCCCAGCTTTGCGCCCGAGACGGACTTTGAGAACATGGATTGGTACAGGATCATCGCGCAGAAGCAGTAGGTCTTTTTTGATAGATATGGAAGCGAACCATTTCGAGTTTCTGCCAATCGGCGTGAATAGAGGGAGTCAAAATGATAGGGATCGGTGCGTAGGGCTGGCAGCCCTTTAACCGGGCTTGTTCAAGCACATGTATTTATCTGATCTGAAGGTAAGCAGGGAATACCGCGGGCGGCATATCAGACGAAGGCTGATGCAAAAATCAAAGGAGATTGCCGTTCAAAACGGCTATTGCGGACTTTATACGCAGGGGCAGGACGACAATCCGGGAGCCTGTTTGTTCTATTTGAATTGCGGGTTTTATACCGGCGGATTGGACACAAATGTTTATCGTCATACCAAACAGGAAGGGAAAGCGGATACAATGAATTTTTGAAAAGGACGGCTGCGGAATTCGTTGATTCTTCAGCTGTTTTTTTTAATTTTGCCTGTTTTCTAATGCGGCCGGATGCGATATAATGAGCTTGGAACACAGAACGACAACATCCGAAAAACAAGGAGGATGATTTTTACCATGACTGCCTATGAATCGGCAAAGGCCCGCTATGAAGCACTGGGCGTGGATGTGGACGCGGCGCTTGCTGCGCTGGCGGACAAGGCGATTTCGATCCATTGCTGGCAGGGCGACGACGTTTCCGGTTTTGAGACGGCGGACGGCGCGCTCTCCGGCGGCATTCAGGCCACCGGCAACTATCCCGGCAAGGCCCGTACCCCTGAAGAGCTCATGGTGGATTTCGAAAAGGCCATCAGCCTCATCCCCGGCAAAAAGCGCATCAATCTGCACGCCAGCTATGCCGTGACCGGCGGCGAAAAGGTGGATCGGGATCAGCTCGAAGGCCGCCATTTTGACGCGTGGATCGACTTTGCGAAGAAGAATGATCTGGGGATTGATTTCAATCCCACCTTCTTCTCCCATCCGCTGGCGGCGGATTCGCTCACGCTTTCCAATCCCAATGAGGAAATCCGCATGTTCTGGGTGCGCCACGGCATCGCCTGCCGCCGCATTTCCGCCTACATCGCGGAAAAGCTCGGTCAACCCGTGCTGAATAACATCTGGATTCCGGATGGATATAAGGACATTCCCGCCGACCGACTCGGCCCGCGCTTGCGCCTGAAGGACAGCCTTGATCGCATCTATGCCGAAAAGCTGGACGGCGTGATCGACTGCGTGGAGAGCAAGGTGTTCGGCATCGGCCTGGAAGCCTATACCGTCGGCTCTTCGGAGTTCTATATGGCCTATGCCGCGCAGCACCCCGGCATTTACAACCTGCTGGACAACGGCCATTATCATCCCACCGAAATGGTCAGCGACAAGATTTCCTCGCTCCTGGCCTTCTTTGACAAGCTGCCGCTGCACGTCACCCGCCCGGTGCGCTGGGACAGCGACCATGTGGTGCGTCTGGATGACGAGCTGAGGGAGATCGCCATGGAGATCGTGCGCAACGATGCGCTCGACCGCGTGCTGATCGGTTTGGACTATTTCGATGCGTCCATCAACCGCGTCGCGGCGTGGGTCATCGGCACCCGCAATATGCAGAAGGCGCTGCTCAACGCCCTGCTGATGCCGCATAAAAAGCTCAAGGCGCTTCAGGACGAGGGCAAGTTCACCGAGCTTTTGATGCTGCAGGAGGAACTCAAGACCGCGCCGCTTGGCGAGATTTGGGCGCACTATTGCCAGACGCATGGCGTGCCCGCAGATGAGCGCTGGTTTGAAGAAATCCAGAAGTACGAAAAGGACGTTTTGTCCCTTCGCAAATAATTCCCGATCGGTGAGCAAAGAGGGGGCACAGGCGCTGTGCCCCCTCTTTGTACTGGATACTGGATAAGGAGAGTCCCGATGAACAAGAAATCCCGGCTGCTCCGCGCAGCGCTGATCCTTCTTCTGGCAGTGCTGACGGCGGTGGGCACGAGCGGCTGCATGGCCTTGGCGCTCTACGCCGTCTCCGGCATTACGGCGGCGGAAACCGGCGTTTGCTCCACCTTTTATCCGCACGGCACACCCGCTGAGGGGACGGTGCGCATTCCCGTTTTTCTGGTGGAGTTTCCCGACGCGGCCTTCCGTCCGGATCGCCTGAGCGACGACGAGGTGGAGCAGATGCTGTTTGATCCCGACGATGCGGCGAGCATGGCGGCGTTTGAACGCGCCGCATCCAACGGCAGGCTGCGCGTGGAGGGCGACGTGTTTTCCTATACCGTGCGGCAGGACAGCACGGATTATCAGGACGAAAGCGGCTCGTTTGAAAAGCTGGCGATGGAGGTGCTGGCGGCGCTGGACGGGGAGATCGACTACCGCGATTACGACAGCGACGGGGACGGCTATCTGGACGCCTTTGTGCTCAACATCGCGCAGGGCGATCAGGATCCTTATTGGTTCGGCTGCCAGACCTATTGGAACGAAAATCCGGATTTTGCGGTGGACGGTGTGCGTCCCTTCAACTACATTATCAACGACGCGCAGCCCGATGCGGACGGGTGGAGTATGGAGTATTATGTCAGCGTCCTGTGCCATGAGTTCGGGCACTGCCTGGGTTTGCCGGATTATTACTACCTCGATCTCAATGCCGAGGAAACGTCGGACGAGGCCGATGGGCTGAAAGGTGCGGCCGGGCTGGAAATGATGGACGATATGGAAGGGGATTACAGCCAGTTTTCCCGCCTGATGCTCGGCTATCTCGACCCGGAAAGCGTGCAGATCTACCGCGGCGGAGAGGAGAAATTTCTGCTGACCTCCGCGCAGCGGGGCGGGGGCTGCCTGATCCTGCCCCGAGACGGAATGGGCAGCCGGGCAAAGCTGCTCTGGGGAGAATATTTTCTGGTGGAATACAATACGGGCGACGGAAACCTTTCCTGGTATGCCGACGAGGATTTCGGCGTGCGCATTTTCCATGTCAACGCGGAAACCGTGCGCTACGGCGACAGCACGCGGGGCTTTACTTATGACGACGCGCTCTACGGCAGCGTCGATGGGCGGCGCGTGCTGCGCCTGGTGCGCGACGGGGAAGACTATCTGACCGGCGGAGATGTTGTGGACGGCGATACGCCCGGCTTTGCCTGGTATGATGCGGAAGGCCGCAAAACAGTCGATCCGGGGCTGATCCTGCGCTTTGAATGAGACGAAAAGGGGCGAGGGATGTACTGCATCGTGACGCCCACAGGGAAATAAAAAAGCGGAGCGTGGGTTCCGCAGAGCGATAAGTGCACCAGGATGATCTCATGCGGGATTTACCGGCAGCAGGGCGATATGGCCGCCGGGCTGCTGCGGCGGTTCGTCGGGAACCTGGAAAAGCTCAATGTGCGTCTGCGCGAGTTTGCCGAAGAAAAATAAGGTGAGAGCGTCCCTTTCTGTCCGAATGATTTCAGACAGGGAGGGGCGCTTTGCGCGTCTTGAGATGCGAAGAAAGATATGCTACAATCAAAAAAGAACGCGGAACGAAAAGACCGCGCCGGGATGCGCGGCGGGAATAGACAACTCTTTTTCGGAGGGAACAAAGATGCTCAACGAGATGGCAAACGAATGCCTCGGTGTGCAGTGGGTGCGCGCAAAGGGGGAAAGCGCCGGCGCGCTCGACCGCACGCAGGCAGTGCTGTTCCGGCTGGAAATCGAAGTGAATGCGCCGGTGAAGCGCGCGGAAATCAGGATTTCTGCGGCGGACCGCTACCGGCTCTATGTCAACGGGGAATCCGTGGTGTGCGGCCCGCGCAAGGGCGACGCGCTCAACCGCTATTTTGAAACCGTGGATCTCGCGCCGTATCTGAAATCGGGGCGCAATGCGTTGACCGCGCGCGTTATCTCCTATGCGTATGACTGCGCGACGGGTGGCATCGGTGCGCCGAAATCGGTCTATGTCGCGCCCACCGGCGCGGTGCTGATGTGCCGGGGCGAGGTCGAGACGCTGGAAGGGAAGATCGCCCTGTCCACAGGCGAGGCGAACTGGACGGCCTGCCAAGACGAATCCTTTGCGCTGCACAGCGAGGGCGCGGTGTACGTCGGTGCGCTGGAGGACTTTGACGCGGCGTGCTGCCCCGATTGGCGCAATGAGGAAGCGATGGGTTGGGAAAGCGCGGTGATCGCCTTCGGATCGGGCATCAACGATTACGGCGAATTCACGCCGCTGCCGCTCAAAGGCCGCGCCATCCCCAATATGGAAGAGATCCGCATGGACTTTGCGGCGCAGCTGCCCGCGCGGGAGGGCGAAAAGGGCTTTGCCTTTGACGAAAGCGGCAGGGCGGTGATTCCCGCCGGGGAAACGCGCGTGCTGGAGATGGACGCGGGCGTGCTGCGCACGGCCTATTTCCGCATGAAAACCCGCGGAGAGGGCGGCACGGTGCGCGTGACCTACGCCGAGCGCTATTTCCCGATCCGCGATGAAGATCCTACCGGCCCGATGCGCCGCAGCGACCGCGAAAACGGCAAGCTGACGGGATATTATGACGAAATCCGTGTGTGCGGCGAGGAAAAGCTGTTTGAGAGCTTCTGGTGGCGCACGTTCCGCTTTGTGCGTATCACAGCGCAGGCGGGGAGCGAGCCGCTGGAACTCACCCGCCCCGATTTCATCCAGACCGCCTATCCGCTGAAAGTTCGGGCGGAATTCCTCTTCCCGGAAAAGAAGATGGAAAAGCTCTGGGACATCAGCCTGCGCACGCTGCGCAGCTGCATGCACGAGACCCATGAGGACTGCCCCTATTATGAGCAGCTGCAATACACGCTGGATACGCGGCTGCAAATGCTTTTTACCTATGCGGTATCGGGCGACACGCGCATGGCGGAGAACGTATTGTGGGACTTCCGCTGCTCGCAGTTGCCGGACGGCATTCTGCAGTCCCGCACGCCCTGCACGCACACGCAGGTGATTCCCGATTTTTCGATCTACTGGATCTTCATGCTGGAGGAGTTCTATTGGCAGACCGGCCGCACCGATCTGATCCGCTTCTATCGCCCGGTGATGGACGGCGTGCTCGACTATTTCGATCGGCACATCGGCCCCTCCGGCCTGGCGGAAAAGCTGGGCTATTGGGAATTCGGCGACTGGGTGGACAAATGGGACGGGCACGCGGGCACGCCGGACGCGACCTACGCAGGCCCCGCTGCGTTGCACAACCTGACCTATGCGCTGGGGCTGCGTGCTGCCGCGCGGATGATGCACGCCGTCGGCCGGGAAGAGCTGCGCAGGGACTACGATAGCCGCGCCGACCATATCTGCGAAAAGGTGTATCAGCTTTGCTTCGACAAGACACGCGGAATGCTGCGCGAGGGGCCGAATTTTGAGCAGTTCAGCCAGCACAGCCAGGCGCTGGCTGTGCTCTGCGGCGCGCTGACGGGCGAAGAAGCGAAAATCGCCATGGAAAAAGCGCTCACGGAGCCGGGCGTGCTGGCCTGCACCTTCCCCTGGCAGTATACGCTGCTGCGCGCGCTGGAAAAGATCGGCCTTTACGACCTGACCGCGCCGCTTTGGGCGCAGTATTTCTCGATGCTCGACCGCGACCTGACCACCGTGCCGGAGCGCCCCGGCGATACCCGCAGCGACTGCCACGCCTGGAGCGCGCTGCCGCTGTATGAATATCCCCGAATGCTGCTGGGCGTGCAGCTCGATGCGCCCGGCTGGGAGCGCATCCGCGTCAAGCCCCATGCGCTGGGGCTGAAAGAGCTCTCCGGCGTGGTGCCCACGCCCAAGGGTGAGGTGCGCGTGGGCTGGCATGTGGAGGATAACGGGCAGATGCACCTCTGCGTGCAGGGCCCCGATGTGCCGTTCATCATCGAGGTCAACGGGAAGACCTACTACGCGGAACACGGCGCGATGGAGTTCTGAGGAGGAAAAAAGAATGAAGCTGTCCATATCGACACTGGGCTGCCCGGATTGGGATTTTATGCAGGTGGTGCGTAAATATGCAGCTTTAGGCGCGGATATCGAGGTGCGCGGCATCGACGGCGAGACCGAAGCGGGAAAGATCGCCCGCTTTGCGCCCGAAAACGCGGAGGAGACCCGGCGCATCTTAAAGGAGCACAACCTTAAAATCGTGGGCTTTGGCACGAGCTGCAAGTTCGACCGCGAGGAAAAGCTGGAAGAGAACATCGCCGTCGCCAAGGAGGCCGTCGACGTCTGCGTGCGGATGGGCATACCCGCCGTCCGCGTGTTCGGCAACGACATTCCGGAACCGAGCCGCACGCTGGAAACGGCACTGCTGCTCTGCCGCGGACTGGAAGAGGTCTGCGCTTACGGCGCGGAAAAGGGCGTGAAGGTCAATCTCGAAATCCACGGGGATTTCAACACAATCGAATCCATCACTCCGGTGGTGGAGCGCATGGGAGGCGTGCCCGCGTTCGGCATCCTGTGGGATGTGATGCACAGCGACCGCGCTTACGGCGATGATTATCTGCCGTTTTACGAGCTGATTCGCCCGTACATCCGCCATGTCCACATCAAGGATTACCGCCGGAATCCCGCGCCGGGGCAGAACCGCCTCTGCCTGATGGGGCAGGGGGACGTTCCCGTGCCGGAAATCGTGGCACAGCTGCGCGCGGACGGATACGACGGCTATTATTCCTTTGAATGGGAAAAGAAGTGGGCGCCGGAGATCGAAGAGCCGGAGGTCGCCTTTCCGGATTACATGCACTACATGAAGGAACTGTTGAAATGACGGAAAAGATTTGTGCTGTGGATTTGGGGATGCCTACGCTGCTGGAAGCGGCCGGGACGGAAGAAAGCGCTGCGCTGTGCGCGGAGCTGGGGCTGCAATTCGTGGAACTGAACATGAATCTGCCCGAATATGCCGACCCTGCACACATGGATCGGGAAAAGCTGTGCGCGCTGCGGGAGAAATACGGTGTGTATTTCACGCTCCACCTGGACGAACGGCTGGACGGGTGCGATTTTAATCCTCTGGTGCGCAATGCCTATCAGGAAACCCTGCGACGCGCGCTGGAACTGGCGCAGGAGGCGGAGATGCCCATTGTGAACCTGCACCTGAACCACGGCGTGTACTTTACGCTGCCCGGTAAAAAGACGTTTCTCTATGCCGAGCGGCGGGAGGAATATTTGCAGCACATCGACGAAATGCGCCGCATCGGCGAAGAGGGCGCGGACGAAAACATCGCACTCTGCGTCGAGAACACGGATGGATTTCTTGCGCAGGAGAAAAAAGCGCTCGATCTGCTGATGAAGAGCAAGCGTTGGGGGCTGACGCTGGACGTGGGGCATATGCACAGCGCGGGCTATGTGGACGACGACGTCTACATCGTCCACAGCGGCAAACTGCGGCACATGCACCTGCACGATGCGCTGCTGATGCAGGCGGGTCAATGCCACCTGCCGCTGGGCGAAGGAAACCTGGATTGGAGAGATTCGCTGCGCACGGCGGAGATGCGCCATTGCCGCGCCGTGATCGAGGTCAAAACGCTGTCCGCTCTGCGAGATTCGGTTAAAAACCTGCGGGAAGCCGGAAAATAAGGCGCTTGCAACCAACGGTTGCGGCGTTTCCAGCCCGGCATGGTGGCTTGCAACCGCCCGGTATGGGAAGATGAAGGCGAGAAAAAACCGGGAGGGATTCTTCATGACGCTGGGAGAAAGATTGACGGCGCTGCGCAAGGGCGCAGGGCTTTCGCAGGAGCAGATGGCGGCGGAGCTGAACGTATCGCGGCAGGCAATCTCCAAATGGGAGACCGATCAATCCGCGCCGGAACTGGAAAAGCTGATGGCGCTGGCGGAGCTCTTTTCCGTTTCGACGGATGAGCTGTTGGGGCGGAAGGTTCCGCAAAAGGAGACGCAGCCGGAGACGGCGAAAAAGCCCGACGGTGCGGACGCGCTGACCCGCGCGGCGTTTTCCCGCCGGTGCCTGACGCTGGGCTGGGCGACCATGGCGGGCGCGGCAGTGCTGCTGTGTATAGAGCTGCTGATGCTGCCCGTGCTGCGCGACCGAGCGGTGGAGCTGGCGGTCAAAATCGGAACCGGGTTCTATACCGACGCGATGCGCTATGCCAAAGTCATGCCGATGCCGCTGGTTTTCGCGGTCACGGGCGCGCTGGCGCTGTTGGGACTGGGGCTTGTACTCTATGCTGTGGCACGAGAAAGAGATAAAAATAAAGCGAACAATGGGGGATAGAAAATGCTGGAACTTAATTTGACGGGACACATTGCGGTGGTCACGGGCGGCAGCGGAAACCTGGGTCGCGTGATCTGCCGGACGCTGGCGCAGTGCGGCGCGGATATCTGCGTGCACTACAACGGATCGAAGGACAAGGCGGAAAAGGTGGCGCAGGAGATCCGCGCGATGGGCCGACGGGCGATGGTCGCGCAGGCGGACGTGGGCGATCTCGCTTCCGTGCTGAAGATGCGCGACGCGGTGGAAGCGGAGCTGGGGCAGGTGGATATCATCGTCAACAACGCGGTAGCGCAGTACAAGTGGACCTCCGTACTGGAGCAGGACGAGAAGGACTTTGACAGCCAATACCGTTCCTGCGTGCTGCACAACGTCCACATGGCCAAGGCGTTCGTACCGGCGATGCAGCAAAAGCGCTGGGGGCGCGTCATTGCCATCAACACCGAGCGCGCCATGCAGGATATCCCCGGCGCGGGGGCGTATATCTCCGGCAAGCGCGGGCAGGACGGCGTGCTGCGGACGCTGGCGCTGGAGGTCGGCCAGGACAACGTGACCGTCAACCAGGTCGCGCCCGGTTGGATGCGCACCGAGGACTGGCGCGCCGATCCTACCGATGACGCTTTCTACGTCGCGCGCGTGCCGCTGCGGCGCCGCGGCGACGATCAGGACATCGCCAACGCCGTGGCGTTCTTCGCCAGCGATCTGGCGGATTTCATCACCGGCGCGATCCTGCCCGTGGCGGGCGGCCTGGCGATGAGCAAGCTGTAAATCAGATGCGGGTGCAGTTGATTCAATTGCACCCGCTTTTTGTTGAATAAATCCGAGTAGAGTATAATGATACTGAATAGAATTAATATGTTATAAAAAGGATAAAATAAGGTTGCAATATGCGCAAGTATGGTGTATATTCATTACATAAACAAGCTTGTTAAAAAGATGTACATCTACCCTATTCGAAAAAAGGAGGTAGACATTGTGAAAAAAACGGTTATGTGTATGATGATGACCATCCTGCTGCTCACCATGTGGATTATTCCGGGGTATGCTGCGGTAGAAGTAGTGCGAGAACCGGATGCGGAGTGTGCTGTGAGCGATGCGGTACCAGGCGATGTTGATGTACTCTACGAGATGAGCATGAGGAGAGATACATCGAAGCCTTCCAGCCTTTGGGATTTATCTTCCAGTTCTTATCGGGCAAGCGGAAACATTCGTTTTTGGACGAATACAAAGTATTATTTCCATCCCAACAGCAGCGGAAAAATCTACGTGAATGCGTCGTTCAATTGGGGATCGGATTATGCGAACGATTCGCTGCGCGGTTTTGTCATCTACTGCTATAAACTGAACGGAGCGTCTGCGTCGTTGGCGACGAGCTACAACGTGAGTGGCCCCACAGATTCAAACGGAAAGATCAGCAGCGGAAGAATTGCATTCCAAAATCTGGATCCCAACGGCAACTATTATTTCCAGTTCGAGAAAACGAGAGATAATATTTCGGCGGATCTCAGCGCGACAATTTCACACAACTGATGAGTGAAGAGGCAGGCGG